>BNJU01001622.1_pt1 | contig 300883 bp, 373 predicted proteins | sample 8539281 | NCBI WGS metagenome assembly BNJU01 (sample SAMD00202456, study PRJDB9452) | human saliva metagenome | isolation source: human saliva | place: Japan | reverse complement strand
AAGACTTTTAGTTACAGAGTAAGATTTGCAAGCTCTCTATTTATGATAAAATAAGTAGAAAATAAAATGAAAAAAAGAGGTATGTGAAACGTAAAACCATTTATCGCTGGTAACTGGAAAATGAACAAAAACCCAGAAGAAGCAAAAAGCATTCGTTGAAGCTGTAGCATCGAAAACTTCCTTCATCAGACCTTGTTGAAGCAGGTATCGTAGCTCCTGCAGTTGACTTGACAACTGTTCTTGCTGCTGCTAAAGGTTCAAACCTTAAAGTTGCTGCTCAAAACTGCTACTTTGAAAATGCAGGTGCTTTCACAGGTGAAACTAGCCCACAAGTTTTGAAAGAAATCGGTACTGACTACGTTGTTATCGGTCACTCAGAACGTCGTGACTACTTCCACGAAACAGACGAAGACATCAACAAAAAAGCAAAAGCAATCTTTGCGAACGGTATGCTTCCAATCATCTGTTGTGGTGAGTCACTTGAAACTTACGAAGCTGGTAAAGCAGCAGAATTCGTAGGGTGCTCAAGTTTCAGCTGCTCTTGCTGGATTGACTGCAGAACAAGTCGCTTCAACAGTTATCGCATACGAACCAATCTGGGCTATCGGTACTGGTAAATCAGCTTCACAAGACGACGCACAAAAAATGTGTAAAGTTGTTCGTGACGTTGTAGCTGCTGACTTCGGTCAAGAAGTAGCTGACAAAGTACGTGTTCAATACGGTGGTTCAGTTAAACCTGAAAACGTTGCTGAATACATGGCTTGTCCAGACGTTGACGGAGCTCTTGTTGGTGGTGCATCACTTGACCCAGAAAGCTTCTTGGCATTGCTTGACTTTGTAAAATAAGCCTCAAATATCTGAGACAGACAGTTTCCTCACTCGAGATTATGACTGCCTGTCTTCTTTTTGGTAAAATGGCGTGCGAAAGCACGCTCTTTTCTACGTTTCAATAGAAAAAGAAAGGAGAATTATGCTTTATATTTGGTCATATCTCAAGCGTTATCCCAAATGGCTAGTTTTAGACTTCCTAGGAGCTATTTTCTTTGTTATTGTCAATCTGGGTCTACCGACTGTTCTGGCCCGCATGATTGACCAGGGAATCAACCAAGGAGACAAGGATAAGCTCTATTTTTGGGCTATCATCATGTTGGTTATTATCGTCCTGGGAACATGTGGGCGGATTGTGCTATCTTATGCTGCTAGTAAACTGACCACTAATATGGTTAAGGATATGCGAAATGATGTTTATGCTAAATTACAAGAGTATTCTCATCACGAATATGAACAAATCGGTGTGTCTTCACTAGTTACTCGTATTACCAGTGATGCCTTTGCCCTCATGCAGTTTGCGGAACAAACGCTTAAGTTGGGTGTTATCACTCCCATGATGATGCTGTCGAGTATTCTCATGATTTTCTTGACGAGTCCTTCACTGGCCTGGATTGTCGCTTTTTCCGTACCTTTTCTAGCTGTTGTAGTCATTTATGTGGCGGTCAAAACGCGTCCCCTTATCTGAAAAACAACAAAAAACACTGGACAAGATTAACCAGTATGTCCGTGAAAAATTTGATGGGGCTAGAGTGATTCGATGCCTTTGCTCGTGAAGACTTCCAAGAAAAACGTTTTCGAAGAGAAAAAAATGCAATCTATGCGGATAATTCGAAATCGCTTGTTTCAAATTAACTGGTTTGACGGAACCACTTTTTGCAAATCATTATCTGCCATGATTGTAGCTATCGTTTGGTTTTGCTTTGATCCTCTCAAAGCATGGGAAGTTTGCAGATTAGGGGATTTGGTAGCCTTCATCGAGTATAGTTTCCATGCTCTCTTGTCCTTCCTCTTCTTGTCAAACCTCTTTACCATGTATCCAGTACTGCCGTATCTAGTGAGCGTTTGAAGGAAATCATGGATATGCCGATTTCCATTGATCCAAATGAGGGATGGAATTCAAGAAACAGAAACTCATGGTTATCTAGAATTTGATAATGTGACCTTTGCCTATCCTGGGAGAAACAGAAAGCCCTGTTTTTCATAACATTTTCCTTTACTGCTAAACCGGGAGAAACCATTGCCTTTTATCGGTTCGACTGGGTCAGGTAAGTCTACTCTGGTTCAATTGATTCCTAGATTCTACGATGTTACTCTAGGAAAAATAAAGGTCGATGGTGTTGATGTCCGAGATTACCGTCTCAAATCACTCCGTCAAAAGATTGGATTTATTCCACAAAAAGGCCTTGCTTTTTACTGGGACTATCGCAGACAATCTCCGTTACGGGAAAGAGGATGCCAGTCATGAGGACTTGCACCAAGCAGCAGATGTGGCCCAAGCCAAAGACTTTATCGAAAGTCGAGAAGAAGGTTTTGCGACGCATCTGGCAGAAGGCGGAAGCAACCTATCAGGTGGTCAGAAACAACGTTTGTCGATTGCACGAGCAGTCATCAAGGGTCCAGATATCTATATCTTTGATGATTCTTTCTCAGCCTTGGACTACCGTACAGATGCTATCTTTGCGCCGTCGTCTCAAGGAAGTGACACAAGATGCTACGGTATTGATTGTTGCGCAACGTGTTGGAACTATCATGGATGCTGACCAGATTATCGTCCTTGATAAGGGTGAAATTGTTGGTCGTGGGCGTCATGAAGAATTGATGGAAACCAATGACATTTATCGAGAAATTGCTGAGTCGCAGCTGAAAAATGCGTCTCTGACAGAAGAATAGGAGGTAAAGGATGAAACAACAATCTAGTCTAGCTCGTCTATGGAGCTATTTAAAAGCCTACCGATTTCTCTGTTTTCTTTGCAGTCTTCTTGAAAATAGTCAGCGTCATTATGAGTGTTATAGAGCCTTTCGTATTGGGGCTTGCTATCACAGAATTAACCAGCAATCTCCTTGCCATGGCAAATGGTGTTGCAGGAGCAGGGTATCAATACCAGCTATATCGCAGTAATTCTAGTGATTTATCTCTTGCGTGGTCTTCTCTATGAGTTGGGGTCTTACTACTCAAACTACTTTATGACCAATGCGGTGCAGTCTATGATACAGGATTTGCGAAATGAAATGAGCGAAAAAATCAATCGCATCCCTGTGTCCTACTTTGACAAGCACCAGTTTGGAGATTTGCTAGGTCGTTTTACCAGTGACGTTGAAACTGTTTCGAACGCTCTTCAACAATCTTTCTTACAGATTGTCAATGCAGTCTTTACCATTCTTTTTGTTATGGGAATGGTCCTCTATCTAAATCTTCAGTTGGCTATCATTGTTATCTTGTCGATTCCGATAACTTATTTTGGGGCTAAAACAATTCTGAAATCGTTCGCAACCATACTTTAAACAGCAGGCAGCTATTCTAGGACGTATGAATGGATTTGTACAGGAAAACTTGACAGGTTTCAATGTTTCTAAAACTTTTCGGACGTGAAGAAAACTCTCAAGAGAGATTTGAAAAGATTACGGATGAATTGCAACAAGTCGGATTCAAGGCTAGCTTTATTTCAGGTTTGATGATGCCTGCCCTTCATATCGTATCTGATTTAACCTATCTGATTGTTGCAGTATTAGGTGGATTGCAGGTTATTGCAGGACGCTTAACCATTGGTAATATGCAAGCTTTCGTTCAGTATGTGTGGCAGGTTAGTCAACCAATCCAAAATATCACTCAATTAGCGGGACAAATGCAAAGTGCTAAGTCTTCGCTTGACCGTGTCTTTGAAGTTTTGGATGAACAGGAAGAAGTCCAAACTGCTGAAGTGAAAGAACTGGCACCATTGACAGGTCAAGTTAGCTTCAAGAATGTTGATTTCCAATACGTGGAAAACAAACCATTGATTCGCAATTTCAACCTAGATGTTGAACCTGGAGAGATGGTAGCTATCGTTGGACCTACTGGAGCAGGAAAAACAACCTTAATTAACCTTCTCATGCGTTTTTATGATGTAACTGCTGGAGCTATTTTAGTGGATGGTCAAGATATTCGTGACCTGTCTCGTCAGGACTATCGTCGACAGTTTGGGATGGTATACAGGATGCCTGGCTCTATGAAGGCAGTATCAAGGAAAATCTTCGCTTTGGGAATCTTGAGGCAACAGATGAAGAAATCGTTGAAGCTGCTAAAGGCTGCCAATGTTGACCACTTTATCCGCACCCTTCCTGGTGGTTACAACATGGAAATGAACCAAGAGTCAAGTAATATTTCTCTTGGTCAGAAGCAACTTTTGACTATCGCGCGTGCACTCTTGGCTGATCCAAAAATTCTAATCCTTGACGAAGCGACCTCATCAGTCGATACGCGTCTAGAACTCTTGATTCAAAAAGGCGATGAAGCGTTTGATGAAGGGAGAACAAGCTTTGTTATCGCCCATCGCCTTTCTACTATTCAGGAAGCGGACAAGATTTTGGTGCTGAAAGATGGACAGATTATCGAACAAGGAAATCATGAAAGTCTCTTAGCTTCAAAAGGTTTCTATTATGACCTTTATCAAAGTCAATTTCTCTGGTAAAGACACTGAAAAATAACTAAAAAGACTATTCCTATTTCTTAAATTATCAGTCTATTACAACTTTTTAATATGAGTTAATTTTCTTGCTTTTTGTCTACTAGGTGTAGTATACTGAGATAGTAATCAATAAATATGGTTGCAAAAATAATATTATGAGGTGAGAAAAATGGTAGAATTGAAAAAAGATGCATTAAAAGACGTAGCAACATTATCTAAACCAGCGGCAGAAGCGCTAGTAAATACAAAGGAAGTTTTGAATCAAGCAGTAGCAGATTTGTATGTAGCACATATCGCTCTACATCAAGTACACTGGTACATGCGTGGACGTGGTTTTATGGTATGGCATCCTAAGATGGATGAATACATGGATAGCCTTGATGGTTACCTAGATGAAATCAGCGAACGCTTGATCACTCTTGGTGGTAAACCATACTCTACTTTGACAGAATTCCTTCAACACAGTGAAATCGAAGAAGAAGTTGGAGAATTCCGTAACGTAGAAGAAAGTTTGGAACGTGTCCTTGAGATTTATCGTTACCTCATCACTCTTTTCCAAAAAGCATTGGATGTTACTGATGAAGAAGGTGATGATGTAACAAACGATATCTTCGTTGGTGCTAAGGCAGATCTTGAAAAAACTGTCTGGATGCTTGCAGCAGAATTAGGGACAAGCACCTGGTTTGTAAGATACTCTATTTTGTCAAAAATCCGTAGAAAGTTTTCTACGGATTTTTTCTATTTCGGAGGGCGTTCCAAAACAGTCTTTTTTCAAGATTTTTGATAAAATAGAACTATCAATAAAAAGGATGAAAGCATGACAAAGAAAATCGTAGCCATCTGGGCTCAAGATGAAAAGGGTGTAATCGGAAAAGAGGATCGCTTACCATGGCATTTGCCAGCAGAGTTAAAACATTTTAAAGAAACAACCTTGAATCATGCCATCTTGATGGGACGTGTCACCTTTGATGGAATGGGACGACGTTTGCTTCCAGGACGTGAGACCCTGATTTTGACGCGCAATCCCTGAAGAGTCAATTGAGGGTGCTCTGGTTTTCCAAAATGTTGAGGATGTTTTAGACTGGTATCAGAACCAGGATAAAAATCTCTATATCATTGGGAGGGTAAGCAGATTTTTTTCAGCTTTTTGAACCTTATCTCGATGAGATTATTGTGACACAAATCCATGCTCAAGTTGAAGGGATACTTATTTCCCAGAAGATTTTGACTTGACTGTTTTTGAGACTCTTGCAAGCAAATCTTATACTAGAGATGAGAAAAATGCCTATGATTTTACCATCGAATATAGAAAGAGAAAGGAAGTCTAATGGAGCGTAGTATTTTTGGATTTTTTACAGCTCTTTTGTGTGCTGTCTGTCTTTGTAGCTGGAACACACGCTTTTCGTAAAAAGCGCTTTGGACTTGCTACTCTACTTTGGCTAAATGCCTTTACAAACTTGGTGAATAGCATTCATGCTTTTTATATGACCTTATTTTAGAGAGAATGAATAATTAGAACGGAAGGGAATCATGCCTACAAATAGGAAAAATGATATGATGGTTTATTGCTCATTTTGTGGCAAAAGCCAAGAAGAAGTTAAAAAAATAATCGCTGGGAACAACGCCTTTATCTGTAATGAGTGTGTGGAGTTGGCCCAGGAAATCATTCGTGAGGAGTTGGCAGAGGAAGTCCTAGCAGACTTGTCTGAAGTACCAAAACCAATCGAACTCTTAAACATCTTGAACCACTATGTGATTGGTCAAGATCGTGCTAAACGTGCCTTAGCAGTAGCTGTATATAACCACTACAAACGCATCAATTTCCATGACACTCGTGAAGAGTCAGAAGATGTGGATTTGCAAAAATCAAACATTTTGATGATTGGCCCAACTGGTTCAGGGAAGACTTTCCTTGCTCAAACACTTGCTAGAAGTTTGAATGTACCATTTTGCCATTGCAGATGCAACAGCTCTTACTGAGGCTGGTTATGTCGGTGAGGACGTGGAAAATATCCTCCTCAAACTCTTGCAGGCAGCTGACTTTAACATCGAACGTGCAGAACGTGGAATTATCTATGTAGATGAGATTGACAAGATTGCCAAGAAGAGCGAGAACGTGTCTATCACACGTGATGTTTCTGGTGAAGGGGTGCAACAAGCCCTCCTCAAGATTATCGAAGGAACTGTAGCCAGCGTACCACCTCAAGGTGGACGCAAACATCCACAACAAGAAATGATTCAAGTGGATACTAAAAATATCCTCTTTATCGTGGGTGGTGCCTTCGATGGCATCGAAGAGATTGTCAAACAGCGTCTGGGTGAAAAAGTGATTGGTTTCGGACAAAACAACAAGGCTATTGACGAAAATAGTTCTTACATGCAAGAAATCATCGCAGAAGATATTCAAAAATTCGGTATTATTCCTGAGTTGATTGGACGCTTGCCTGTCTTTGCAGCCTTGGAGCAGTTGACTGTAGATGATTTGGTTCGCATCTTGAAGGAACCAAGAAATGCCTTGGTTAAACAATACCAGACCTTGCTTTCTTATGATGATGTGGAGCTTGAATTTGACGACGAAGCTCTCCAAGAAATTGCAAACAAAGCCATCGAACGTAAAACTGGTGCGCGTGGTCTTCGCTCAATCATCGAAGAAACCATGCTAGACGTTATGTTTGAAGTTCCAAGTCAAGAAAATGTGAAAACAGTTCGTATCACAAAAGAAGCAGTTGACGGAACAGCTAAGCCAATTCTAGAGACAGCCTAGAGGTGACTATGGAAATCAATACACACAATGCTGAGATTTTGCTGAGTGCAGCCAACAAGTCCCACTATCCAGAGGATGAACTTCCTGAGATTGCTCTTGCAGGGTCGCTCAAATGTTGGGAAGTCAAGCTTTATCAACACCATGCTCAATCGTAAAAATCTAGCTCGTACCTCTGGAAAACCAGGAAAAACACAACTACTCAATTTCTTTAATATTGATGACAAGATGCGTTTTGTGGATGTGCCTGGTTATGGTTATGCCCGTGTTTCCAAAAAGGAACGTGAAAAATGGGGTCGTATGATTGAGGAGTACTTGACTACTCGAGAAAATCTTCGAGCGGTTGTTAGTCTCGTTGACCTTCGTCATGATCCCGACGGCTGATGATGTACAGATGTACGAATTTCTTAAATATTACGAAATTCCTGTCATCATTGTGGCGACTAAGGCAGACAAGATTCCGCGTGGTAAATGGAATAAGCACGAATCAGCTATTAAAAAGAAATTAAACTTTGATCCAAGTGATGATTTTATCCTCTTTTCATCCGTAACAAAAGCAGGAATGGACCAAGCTTGGGATGCTATTTTAGAAAAATTGTGAGGAATACATATGGCAAAAACAATTCATACAGATAAAGCTCCAAAAGCAATCGGACCTTACGTTCAAGGAAAAATCGTTGGCAACCTTTTGTTCGCTAGCGGTCAAGTTCCTCTATCTCCTGAAACTGGAGAAATCGTAGGAGAAACAATCCAAGAACAGACTGAACAAGTCTTGAAAAATATTGGAGCTATTTTAGCAGAAGCAGGAACAGATTTTGACCATGTTGTTAAAACAACTTGTTTCTTGAGTGATATGAACGACTTTGTACCTTTTAATGAGGTATACCAAACAGCCTTTAACAAGGAATTTCCAGCTCGTTCAGCTGTGGAAGTAGCTCGTCTTCCTCGCGATGTAAAAAGTCGAAATTGAAGTCATCGCAGAGATTGGATAAGCTAGTAGAAGTTTGGTTCTTCCAAACTTCTTTTGATATAAGGAGACAATGATGACAAAGAAACAACTTCACCTGGTGATTGTGACAGGGATGAGTGGTGCAGGAAAAACTGTAGCCATTCAGTCCTTTGAAGATTTAGGATATTTTACCATTGATAATATGCCACCTGCTCTCTTGCCAAAGTTTTTGCAGTTGGTCGAGACCAAGGATGATGACCACAAGTTAGCTCTAGTGGTGGATATGCGTAGTCGTTCTTTCTTTCTCAGAGATTCAGGCTGTCTTGGATGAATTGGAAAATCAAGATGATTTGGACTTCAAGATTCTCTTTTTGGATGCGGCAGATAAGGAATTGGTGGCACGCTATAAGGAAACTAGAAGAAGTCACCCTCTTGCAGCAGATGGTCGTATCTTGGACGGGATCAAGTTGGAACGCGAACTCTTGGCGCCTTTGAAAAATATGAGTCAAAACGTGGTAGACACGACAGAGTTAACTCCACGTGAACTCCGCAAGACCATTGCAGAACAATTTTCAGACCAAGAACAAACGCAGTCTTTCCGTATTGAGGTGATGTCTTTTGGGTTTAAATACGGAATTCCAATTGATGCTGATTTGGTATTTGATGTTCGCTTCTTGCCAAATCCCTTACTACCTTCCAGAACTCCGTAATCAGACAGGTGAAGACCAGGCGGTTTATGACTATGTCATGAATCATGAAGAATCTGAAGATTTCTACCGTCATTTGTTAGCCTTGATTGAACCAATTCTACCTGGCTATAAAAAAGAAGGAAAATCTGTTTTAACCATTGCAGTGGGTTGTACAGGTGGGCAACACCGAAGCGTTGCCTTTGCAAAGCGTTTAGCCAATGATTTGTCTAAACATTGGCCTGTAAATGAAAGCCATCGTGATAAAGACCGAAGAAAGGAAACGGTAAACCGTTCATGAGAAAACCCAAAATTACGGTGATTGGTGGTGGAACCGGGATCCCTGTTATTTTAAAGAGTTTACGGGAAAAGGATGTCGAAATTGCAGCCATTGTAACCGTTGCTGATGATGGAGGTTCTTCAGGAGAGCTTCGTAAAAACATTCAACAGTTGACTCCTCCAGGGGATTTGCGTAATGTCCTTGTGGCCATGTCAGATATGCCAAAATTCTATGAAAAGGTCTTTCAATACCGTTTTTCTGAGGATGCAGGTGCTTTTGCTGGTCATCCATTAGGAAACATTATCATAGCAGGTTTATCTGAAATGCAGGGTTCGACTTATAATGCCATGCAATTGCTGAGTAAATTTTTCCATACCACAGGAAAGATTTTTCCATCAAGTGACCACCCTTTGACACTCCATGCTGTCTTTAAAGATGGATCAGAAGTTGCTGGGGAAAGTCACATTGCAGACCATCCAGGCATGATTGACCATGTCTATGTTACCAACACTCTGGATGATGAAAAACCACAGGCTAGCCGTCGAGTTGTCAATACCATTCTTGAGAGTGATATGATTGTCTTTGGGACCAGGTTCCTCTTTACATCGATTTTGCCCAATATTGTCATTGAGGAGATTGGACAGGCACTTCTTGAGACCAAGGCAGAAATTGCCTATGTCTGCAACATCATGACCCAGCGTGGAGAGACAGAACATTTCTCAGATAGTGATCACGTAGAAGTCTTACATCGTCATTTGGGCCGTCCATTTATCGATACCGTTCTTGTTAATATTGAAAAGGTTCCGAGAGATTATATGGATACCAACCGTTTTGATGAATATTTGGTGCAGGTTGAGCATGATTTTGAAGGTTTGCGCAAACAAGTACCTCGTGTCATTTCATCAAACTTCCTACGTTTGGAAAATGGTGGAGCCTTCCATGATGGAGATCTAATAGTGGACGAGTTGATGCGAATTATACAGGTGAGAAAATGAGTTTCACAGTAGCAGTAAAAGAAGAAATCCTAGGTCAGCACCATCTGAGTCGCTATGAGTTATCAGCAATTATCAAGATGTCTGGTAGTGTAGGTTTATCTAGCTCTGGTTTGACATTATCCGTCATTACAGAAAACGCTAAGTTAGCTCGTCACCTCTATGAATCTTTCCTGCACTTCTATGGTATTAAGTCGGAGATTCGTCACCATCAGAGAAGTAATCTTCGGAAAAATCGTGTTTATACCGTGTTTACTGATGAGCGAGTTCAAGAACTTTTAGCGGATTTGCGTTTGGCTGATTCTTTCTTTGGTCTAGAAACTGGGATTGATCCAGATATTTTAGGAGATGAGGAAGCTGGACGTGCTTACCTTTGTGGAGCCTTTTTGGCAAATGGGAGTATTCGGGATCCTGAGTCAGGAAAGTATCAGTTAGAAATTAGTTCCGTCTATGTGGACCATGCGCAAGGGATTGCTTCGCTTTTGCAGCAGTTCTTGTTAGATGCTAAGGTTATCGAACGAAAAAAGGGAGCAGTAACCTATCTCCAAAGAGCCGAAGATATAATGGATTTCCTGATTTTGGTGGGAGCCATGCAGGCGCGTGATACTTTTGAAGGGGTCAAGATTCTCCGAGAAACTCGAAATGATCTCAATCGTGCTAATAATGCAGAGACAGCTAATATTGCACGTACGGTTTCTGCAAGCATGAAAACCATTAACAATATCAGTAAAATCATGGATACTGTTGGTCTAGATAGTCTACCAGTCGATTTGCAGGAAGTAGCGCATCTGCGTATCCAGCATCCAGACTATTCTATTCAACAATTGGCTGACAGTTTGACAAATCCACTTACCAAAAAGCGGTGTCAATATTTGGTTTAATAAATGGAACGCCCAGAACTAATATGGAATAGAAATGAAGGTAATAGGATGGTGAAAATATTAGCTATAGATGATGAAATGGATCTCTTTGGTTTTAATCAAAATATTTTAACGCAAAAATTATATCATGTAGATATTTTTCAAAATCCAACAGAGGTGCCTATTTCTAAATTATCAGAGATATGATTTAATTTTATTAGACATAATGATGCCAAAGATCGATGGTATATCTTATTGTAAACTATTAGAGATAGAGTAGACTGTCCCATCTTATTTTTAACTGCAAAATCTTTTGGAAAGTGACATTGTTTCGGGTTTATCAACAGGAGCTGATGATTACATTCTAAAACCTTTTTGAGTAAAATGAATTAATTGCGAGAGTTGATGCTCATTTACGTCGAGGAAAACCGAGAGAGACATTTAAGTTTAAACTCTTGAGAAATTAGATTTGATTTATCAGCGAATATGATTTATGTAAATGATAAGAGAATCTCCTTTACAAAAATCTGAGTATCGAATTCCAGAACTTCTAGCCTCGTAGACGTGGGCAAGTATTTTCAAGAGAACAGATCTGCGAGATGATATTTGGATATGATGGAATAGGTAATTCTTCAGCTCATTTCAGAACATATTAGAATATTCGTGCAAAATTACAGAAGGAAGGTGTATTCCAGTTGTAACTGTATGGGGAATTGGATATAAATGGGAATAAAATTAAAAGGGCAATCGCTAAGAATAATATTTTTAGAATATCTAATATGTAGGAATCTGTATTGTTTCTTTCATTTGGTTTAGTAATCTGATGTTCACCACCATGTATTCATTAGGATCTATTTACCTGCCGATTACACAGAAAAATCAGATTTATGAGAGGAAGAATCGATAGCCAATACAGAGACTTTTTGATAAAAATCTTATACCAGATAATGCTTCTATCTATTAATTTCAAAGGATGGAATATCATTTCTAGTTCAATGAGTAAAGATGAAGAAGATAGAGCAATTTGATACTATAATAATGAGAAAGATATAATACCCCATCTTATAGCTATATAGAAATTTTACGAAATGACGGTTATTGTATTATTCAATATTCAGTAAAACCCTATTTTACAAATAACTTCATGGTAAAATATTTTCCTAATGTCAATACAGTGTATCAGTCATTCTTATTTTAGTTAGTTTACTAAATACATTGGTTGTTACAATAGTATGGGCTAAATATCTTGTAAAACAGACTTTCACCTATATTAGCCAGCTTCCGATATCAGAACAAACTTTAGATTTTTGAACTGCATTATTCAAGAGTCAAAGAATTTAATGAAGTTCTATTTAGCTTGGAGAAATGAGAAATGCTTTGCAAGAGTCATTAATCAAAGAGTGCTATAGGAAGAAAAATAAGCAAAAACAGATTTCTGCTTGATACATGACTTGAAAAACTCCAGTATCTCATTGTTCAAGGAAATGCTGAGTTGCTTAAAAAGACATCTATGACAGAGGACCAGAGTATTTATATAGATTATATACTGAGGACAACAATAGAATATCTGAATATATAAAAACACTTCTAATCATGAATAAGAATTCTAATGCCACTGAATACCAGCCACAATCGTTGGCAGTAAAAAGCTGTATCAGAACAATTGGTAACAGTTTCTAAAGAACTAATGTCAATTAATTCTAACAATCTAAAAAAACTAATGTAGTAGTTGAAGATGGTATAATGAGTGTAGACTTGAAACTCTTAGAGAGAGCATTGCAAAATGTCTTAGCGAAAATTCAATTGAAAAATAATAATGGAATAGTTATATTGGAATTGAATATAAAAACTGTAGATGAATTTTTAGAAATATCAGTATTAGATAACGGGAAAGGTTTTTCTGATATCGATTTAATTCACGCAAAAGAACAGTTCTATCGTGGAGATTATAGAGGCATTCTACAACCAATTATGGTATTGGACTATTTATTACTGAACAAATAATTAAATTACATGGTGGATCAGTAATCTTGAAAAATAGAAGCTTGTTGTGGTGCTGAAGTTAAATTTAGATTACCGATACAGAATAATAAATGAGCCCAGATTAACATTTGACTTATGTAATAATTAGTACTAACAGCTACTAACATCAAACTTTTATAACATGTTCATAACTGTATTTAACGTCAATTTGTAAATGTTAACTTCGAACTTTTACTACAAATTACACTAAGATAGAATATTATCTAGTATTACTCATACGGTGCACAGAGATTGTTTAGTCTGAATATGTCGGAATAAGGAAATATTAAAAATTGATCAATAAGTATTAAACTTTCTATAAAAAGCAAATAAAAGGTGGTTAGTGAAAAGTTTTAAAATCATAAAAACGCATAATAGCAAGTTCTTTAGATACTTGTTATTATGCGTTTTATCATGAAATTTCACTTGATTTTTAATAAAATTGTAATTTTGACATTATAGACTTGTAGAGTGTTTTGGTTGTACTTTTTGTTCTGGGTCAATGTAGTTAATGGCATTGTTGACAGCAGTTGGTGCTTCACCAAGACCTGTTGCAATCAAGTCAATCTTACCTTCGTAGTAGCAGCAGTCACCGATAGCATAAATTCCAGCTTGGCTTGACTCTTGCTTGCTATTGACGATAATCTTGTGGCGGTTCAGTTCTAATCCCCATTTTTTAAGATTACCGACAGAAGATTTAAAGCCATAGTTGACAAAGAGGTGGTCCAATTCAATGGTTTCGGTTTCATCGGATTTGACTTTTGTGATTTCAAGCTCGTCAAGAGTTTGGCCGTCACCAAGAAGTTGACTCGGCACAAATGGTGTTTTGATAGTTACAGAAGACTCTTGCAAGGCTTGGACGCTATGCTCAAGTGCACGGAAGTTATCGCGACGGTGAACAAGTGTAGTTGGAGCAATCTTTTCAAAAGCTAAAGCCCAGTCAACGGCTGAGTCACCACCACCCAGGATGGTTACCTTCTGACCAGCATATTGTTGAATATTAGAAACGTGGTAGTGGATATTGTCATAGCCTTCAACACCTTCTAATTCGAGTGGACGTGGTTTAAAAGCACCACCACCCATAGCAATAATAACGGTTTTAGAGGTATGATTTCTTATTAGTTGTAATCTTAAAAACACCATCCTCTTTTTCAATCTCAAGAACAGTTTCATTGAGGTGAACAGGTGTCTCAAACCCTTCAAGTTGTTCCAAAAGGCGGTTAGTCAATTCTTCCCCTGTGAGGTTTGGAAAACCTGGAACATCGAGAATTTGTTTTTTTCAGGATATAGGATGGCAGGTTGACCACCTAGTTGAGGAAGAGAATCGATGATTTGTACTTTGGCTTGACGAAGGTGAGCATAAAAAGGTCATGAAAAAGACCGACAGGTCCACCTCCTACAATGGTAATATCATATAGTTCAGACATGGTTTCTCCTTACTCATTTCTATCATTTTTATTCTATCATATTTTCTACCAATTTAAAAATGAAGTAGGGGAAGAAAAATTTTCATATAAAATGATATAATGAAGAGTAGCTTTTTATGGAGAGGAGGCCTAGAATGAATTTTCAGCAATTATCTAATCTTCAATACTGGTCTAGTTTATTTTCCAGTCCTTGGAGTATTCTGATAAATGTGATTGATATTCTTATCGTTGCCTATATCTTATACCAATTTACAAAATCAATTGCAGGAACCAAGATTATGATCCTGGTTCGAGGTGTTTTAGTTTTTATCTTAGCTCAGATAGCAGCAAATACCCTAGGTTTGACGACTATTTCTTGGTTGATCAATCAATTGATTACTTACGGTGTTATCGCAGCGGTTGTTATTTTCTCTCCAGAAATTCGGACAGGTTTAGAGCGATTAGGACGTGCGACTGATTTCTTTTCAAGTACACCAATGAGTTCAGAAGAACAGATGATTCAGGCCTTTGTTAAAGCGGTAGAATATATGAGCCCGCGGAAAATTGGAGCACTTGTATCAGTTCAGCGTGTCAGAACTTTGCAGGAATATATTTCCACGGGGATTCCTTTAGATGCTAAGATTTCTGCAGAACTCTTAATCAATATCTTCATTCCAAACACACCTTTACATGATGGTGCAGTCATTATAAAAGGTGATCGAATAGCTGTAACATCTGCTTATCTTCCACTTACTGAAGACACTGGTATTTCTAAGGAGTTTGGAACGCGACACCGTGCAGCCATTGGTTTATCTGAGGTTTCTGATGCTCTCACTTTTGTGGTATCAGAGGAAACTGGAGGTATTTCCATTACCTATAATGGTGTCTTTAAGCATGATTTAACGATGGAAGAATTTGAGGAAGAGCTACGTCGTATACTGATTCCGGAAAATTCACAAGAGCCAAGCTTAACAGAGCGTATATTAGGAGGCTGGAAGAATGAAAAAAAATAGTTTATATATCATCTCCTCACTCCTCTTTGCTTGCGTTTTATTTATTTACGCTACCTCTATTAATTATCAAAATAATAATAATGCAAGACCGGCTCGAACAGAAACCTATACCAATACGGTCGTAAATGTACCAATTGATATTCAGTACGATAGTGAGCAGTATTTTATTAGTGGTTTTAGTTCAGAAGTAACGGTATTTTTAACTGGATCCAATCGAGTGACCTTGGCTAGTGAGATGCAAGAAAGCACTCGTAAATTTAAGGTTACTGCAGATTTAACACAGGCGACAGAAGGAACCGTTGAAGTTCCCTTGACCATTGAGAATCTACCGAGTGGTTTAACAGCCCTAGCAACACCGCAGAAAATCACCGTTAAAATTGGGAAGAAAGCAACACGGGATAATTTACCAGTCACTCCACAGATTGACTCTGGTAAGGTTGATGAACGAATTCTTATCGATAGTGTGACTGTTTCAGATGAACGCGTTTCGGTTACTAGTGATGTTGATACCTTGTCTAAGATTGATAAGATTGTGGCTGTTTTACCAACTAGTGAAAAAATTACAGGAAATTATACAGGTTCAGTTCCTCTACAAGCTATTGATAAGAATGGAACAGTTTTACCAACGGTGATTACACCGTATGAAACAACCATGAAGATAACAACGAAACAAGCTAGATCAGCAAGTAGTTCTAGCTCATCAACGACAAGCTCATCTTCGGGCAGTTCGTCTTCAACTGGTTCTGAAACCAAGCCAGACTCTTCAAAAAAAGATTAATAAAACAATAGAAAAGGATAAAAAAATGGGTAAATATTTTGGAACGGACGGAGTCCGTGGAGAAGCAAACGTAGAACTTACGCCAGAATTAGCTTTTAAATTGGGACGTTTTGGGGGTTATGTTCTCAGTCAACATACGACTGAAGCACCAAAAGTTTTTGTAGGACGTGACACTCGTATCTCAGGTCAAATGCTAGAAGCGGCTTTGATTGCTGGTCTCCTTTCAGTCGGAATTCACGTTTATAAACTAGGTGTTCTTGCAACACCAGCAGTAGCTTATCTTGTTAAAACAGAAGGTGCAAGCGCAGGTGTTATGATTTCAGCAAGTCATAACCCAGCCCTTGATAACGGAATTAAATTCTTTGGTGGTGACGGCTTTAAACTAGACGATGACAAAGAAGCAGAAATCGAAGCCTTGCTTGATGCAAGTGAAGATACTCTTCCACGTCCAAGTGCAGAAGGTTTGGGTACTGTTGTTGACTACCCAGAAGGTTTGCGTAAGTATGAAGCCTATCTTGTTTCAACTGGAACTCCTCTTGAAGGGATGAAGGTTGCCTTGGACACTGCTAACGGAGCAGCTGCAACAAGTGCTCGTCAAATTTTTGCAGACCTAGGTGCTCAATTAACAGTTATCGGAGAAACTCCAGATGGCCTTAACATCAACTTGAACGTTGGTTCAACTCATCCAGAAGCTTTGCAAGAACTTGTAAAAGAAAGCCAGTCTGCCATTGGCTTAGCCTTTGATGGTGATAGCGACCGTTTGATTGCAGTTGATGAAAACGGAGAAATTGTCGATGGTGACAAGATTATGTACATCATTGGGAAATACCTCTCTGAAAAAGGTCAATTGGCTCAAAACACGATTGTGACAACAGTTATGTCCAACCTTGGTTTCCATAAGGCCTTGGATCGTGAAGGGATCAATAAGGCAGTTACTGCTGTTGGAGACCGCTATGTCGTTGAAGAAATGAGAAAATCTGGCTACAATCTCGGTGGTGAGCAGTCAGGTCACGTTATCTTGATGGACTATAATACTACTGGTGATGGTCAGCTTTCAGCAGTTCAATTGACGAAGATCATGCAAGAAACAGGTAAGAGTTTGTCTCAATTGGCCTCAGAAGTGACCATTTACCCACAAAAATTGGTCAATATCCGTGTGGAAAATGCCATGAAAGAAAAAGCTATGGAAGTGCCAGCTATCAAGGCTATTATCGAGAAGATGGAAGCAGAAATGGCAGGCAATGGTCGCATCCTAGTTCGCCCAAGTGGAACGGAGCCACTCTTGCGTGTCATGGCTGAAGCCCCAACCACTGAGGAAGTAGACTACTATGTAGACACTATTGCTGAAGTTGTTAAAACTGAGATTGGTATTTAGTAAATCTAGCAGAAAATAAAAAAATATGGTACAATGGCAACTATATTGTACCAATGGAGATGAAAATGAATTTAAAACGTGAACAAGAATTTGTTAGTCAGTATCACTTCGATGCGCGTAACTTTGAATGGGAAAATGAAAATGGAGCACCTGAAACTAAGGTTGATGTAAACTTCCAGTTGTTTCAGCATGATCAAGAAAAACTGTTACCTCTTTAGTAGTTGTTTTGAGCTTTATGATTGTCTTTGATAGATTTGTCATTAGTGGAACGATTTCTCAAGTCAATCATGTTGAAGGTCGTATTATCGACCAACCAAGTGATTTCAGCCAAGAAGAAGTTGAGACACTAGCTCGTCCATGTTTGAATATGCTTAATCGTTTGACTTATGAAGTAACAGAAATTGCCCTTGATTTACCGGGAATTAATTTGGAGTTTTAAGAAATGAAATTAGCGGTCATAACAGACTCATCTGCTTTTCTACAAGCGGAAACCTTGCGGAAAGAAGATTTATTTGTGCTAGACATTCCTGTGAATATCGATGGACAGGAGTATGTTGAAGGTGTAAATCTAACCGCTCAAGAATTTTATGAAAAAATGGCTTCAGCAAGAGAATTGCCAAAAACGAGCCAACCAAGTATTGCCAAGTTGGATGAAATTATATCATCATTGAAAGATAAAGGCTATACACATGCTTTGGGGCTTTTCCTATCTTCTGGAATTTCAGGATTTCACCAAAATATCCAGTATATGAAGGATGAATATGAAGGGTTAACCATTGCCTTTCCTGATACCCGTATTACAAGCGCTCCCCTAGGCTATATGGTTGAGAGTGTCTTTAGATGGGCAGAGCAAGGCGAAGAGTTTACTACCATTTTAGATCAGTTGGAAAATCAAATCCAGAAAACTTCAGCCTTTATCATGGTGGATGATCTTGACCATCTAGTTAAGGGGGGACGACTTTCTAATGGTGCAGCCATTTTGGGGAATCTCCTTAGTATCAAGCCAATCCTATATTTCAATGGCCAGGGTGTGATAGAAGTATATGAAAAGGTTCGTACAGAGAAAAAGGCTACAAAACGCTTGGTTGAAATTGTTAAAGAAGCAACAGCTAATGGGAATTACCAGATTACTGTCATTCACGGGAATGCTCCTCAAAAAGCAGCAGATTTGCGCCAGCTTTTAATCGATGGTGGAGTGGCTACAGATGTTTCAATTGCAACCTTCGGTAGTGTTATTGGGACTCACCTGGGAGAAGGAAGTATTGCTCTGGGCTATACACCCATAATCTAGACCATTTTTCATGGACAGCTAAGGTCCTTTGTATCTTAAACAGGAGTAGAGATTGAGATGAGTATTCGAGTAATTATCGCAGGTTTTAAAGGGAGAATGGGCCAATCTGCTTGTCAGATGGTTTTGTCTGATCCTGAACTTGAACTGGTAGCGGTTTTAGATCCTTTTGAGTCTGCATCTGACTGGCAGGGAATTCCAGTATTCAATGATAAGAATGACTTGGCAGGTTTTGAGGCAGATGTTTGGGTGGACTTTACAACACCATCAGTTGCCTATGAGAATACCCGTTTTGCGCTTGAAAATGGTTTTGCTCCTGTCGTTGGAACAACAGGTTTCACTAGTCAAGAGATTGAAGAACTAAAAGAATTTTCTCGTTCTAAAAACTTGGGTGGCTTGATTGCTCCTAACTTTGCCTTTGGGTGCTGTCTTACTCATGCAATTTATGACACAGTCGCAAAAATACTTCCCAAATGTAGAGATTATTGAGCTTCACCATGACAAGAAAAAAGATGCCCCTAGTGGAACAGCTATCAAAACAGCTGAGTTGATGGCAGAGGTTCGTGAGTCTATCCAACAAGGTGCGAGTGATGAGGAAGAACTCATTGCAGGTGCACGTGGTGCTAACTTTGATGGTATGCGAATTCACTCAGTCCGTTTGCCAGGTTTGGTAGCTCATCAGGAAGTTATATTTGGAAATCAAGGAGAAGGATTGACCCTACGTCATGACTCCTATGATCGTAGCTCCTTCATGACAGGGGTGAATTTGGGAATCAAAGAAGTTGTCAAGCGTCATGAGCTTGTCTATGGATTAGAACACTTATTATGAGATTAACACAAATGCCTTCTGAATTTCAGAAGGCTTTACCAGTATTAGAAAAAATTAAAGAAGCAGGCTTTGAAGCCTATTTTGTTGGAGGCTCTGTTAGGGATGCCCTACTCAATCGTCCCATCCATGATGTGGATATTGCGACTTCATCTTATCCAGAAGAGACCAAGCAGATTTTCCCTCGTACAGCTGACATTGGCATTGAGCACGGAACAGTTTTGGTTTTAGACGGAGATGAAGAATACGAAGTAACTACTTTTCGAACAGAAGATGTCTATGTAGACTACCGTAGACCAAGTTCAGTTTCTTTTGTTCGTTCGCTAGAAGAGGACCTCAAACGACGTGATTTCACAGTTAATGCCTTTGCCTTAGATGAGACAGGGGAAATCATTGATTTGTTTGATGGTTTGAGAGATCTAGAAAATCAAGTTTTACGAGCAGTTGGTGTAGCTAGTGAGCGTTTCAACGAAGATGCCCTACGCATTATGCGCGGATTTCGTTTTCAAGCCAGTCTTGGTTTTGAACTCGAGCAAGAAACATTTGAAGCGATGAAAACCTTAACGCCACTCTTAGAGAAAATCTCTGTGGAGCGTACTTTTGTTGAATTTGATAAACTTCTTCTGGCTCCTCATTGGCGAGTAGGTCTGTCTTCTATGATTGCAAGTAAAGCTTATGATTATCTTCCAGATATGGCTGGTAGTCAGGACAATCTCCAATCTTTGTTTGACTTAGAGGCTGATTTTACCTTTGAATCTTCTGAGCAAGCCTGGGCAGCACTTTTATGGGTTTTAGAAGTGGAAGATGCTCAACAATTTTTGAAACATTGGAAAACTTCGCGTCAATTTGCCAAGCAAGTTCAAGATTTGCTAACGATCTTAGGGCTTCGTGAAGAAGGGGAACTAAGCAAGCGCGATTGTTACCGCTTTGATCTAGATTTGCTTTTACAGGTTGAAAATCTTCGTCAGGCTCAAGGAAAAGAAGTCAATCCACAGGCTATTACAGAGACTTACCACAGCCTAACCATCCATGATAAGAAAGAAATTCAAATCAATGGTGGGATTTTGATCAAAGAATATGGCTATCAACCAGGACCAGAAATGGGAGAAATTTTAGCAGAGATTGAGTATGCTATTGTGGATGGAGATTTGGAAAATAACTTGGAAGCTATTCATGCCTACTTGAGGGAGAAAAAATGAGTGATTTTATTGTTGAAAAACTAAGTAAATCCGTTGGGGACAAGACCGTCTTTAAGGATATTTCCTTTATCATTCATGACTTGGACAGAATCGGTCTTATCGGCGTCAATGGAACTGGGAAAACAACCCTTTTAGATGTACTTTCAGGAGTTTCTGGTTTTGATGGTGACGTAAGCCCTTTTTCGGCAAAAAATGATTACAAGATTGGCTACTTGACTCAGGACCCAGATTTTGATGATAGTAAGACTGTCTTGGATACTGTTCTATCGAGTGATTTGAAAGAAATCCAGTTGATCCGTGAGTATGAATTACTCATGCTCAACTACAGTGAGGACAAGCAGGCACGTTTGGAAAGGGTTATGGCGGAGATGGATTCCCTCCAAGCTTGGGAAATTGAGAGTCAGGTCAAGACCGTTCTCAGCAAGTTGGGTATTCAGGATTTATCAACTCCCGTTGGAGCCCTATCAGGTGGTTTGCGAAGACGGGTTCAGTTGGCGCAAGTCCTTCTGGGCAATCATGACCTCTTGTTACTAGATGAACCAACCAACCACTTGGATATTGCGACCATTGAGTGGCTAACCCTCTTCTTGAAAAATTCCAAGAAAACAGTGTTATTTATCACCCACGACCGTTACTTCCTAGATGCGCTTTCAACGAGAATTTTCGAATTGGACCGAGCTGGTTTGACAGAGTATCAAGGAAATTACCAAGATTATGTTCGTCTCAAGGCTGAACAGGATGAGCGCGATGCAGCTCTACTTCACAAAAAGGAACAACTCTATAAACAGGAATTAGCCTGGATGAGAAGACAACCACAAGCTCGTGCAACCAAGCAACAGGCGCGTATCAATCGTTTCCATGACTTGAAGAAGGAAGTTTCAGATAATAGTGTTGAGACAGACTTAAGCATGAATTTTGAAACTAGCCGTATCGGTAAAAAGGTCATCGAGTTTAAGGATGTTTCCTTTGCCTATGATGACAAAACAGATTCTGCAACATTTTTAACCTTTTTGGTTCAAGCCAAAGACCGTATCGGAATCGTTGGGGACAATGGTGTTGGTAAGTCAACTCTTCTCAATCTCATTGCGGGAAGTCTTGAGCCAACGGAAGGAGAGGTTATTATCGGTGAGACAGTTCGCATCGCCTATTTCTCTCAACAAATCGAAGGTCTGGATGAAAGCAAGCGAGTTATCAATTACCTACAAGAAGTGGCAGAAGAGGTTAAAACTAGCAATGGCTCTACGACATCTATCGCGGAGTTATTAGAACAGTTCCTTTTCCCACGTTCAACGCACGGTACCTTGATTGAGAAACTGTCTGGTGGAGAGAAGAAACGCCTGTATCTCCTCAAATTGCTCTTGGAAAAACCCAATGTGCTTCTTTTGGACGAGCCAACTAATGACCTTGACATTGCGACCTTAACTGTTCTAGAAAATTTCTTGCAAGGTTTTGCAGGGCCTGTCTTAACAGTTAGTCACGATCGCTATTTCCTTGATAAGGTTGCGACTAAGATTCTTGCTTTTGAGAATGGTAGCATTCGTCCTTTCTTTGGGCATTACACCGACTACCTAGATGAAAAAGCCTTCGAAGCAGAAGCGACAAGTCAAGTTCAAAAGGCTGAGAAGGAAAAAGTCGTCAAAGTCCGTGAAGAAAAGAAACGCATGACTTACCAAGAAAAGCAAGAGTGGGCAAGTATTGAAGGTGACATCGAAGCCTTTGGAAAAATCGTATCTCTGGCATTGAAGAGGAAATGCAGGCCAATGGCTCGGACTTTGGGAAGCTAGCTACTCTTCAAAAAGAGTTAGATGAGAAGAATGAAGTCTTGCTTGAAAAATATGAACGCTATGAATATTTAAGTGAGTTAGCTTAATGGAAGAAAAAATTATCAAATGGAGCAGTAAGAAAATCATTTGGACTATTCTTCTCTGCTTAGTTGAGTTAGCTTTTCTTCTTTGGATCCTATCTTTTATGATGACCTATCCCAAGGAAGCACCTGTGGGATTAGTGGCATTAAGACTCTTTGATCTTATTCTTAATCATCATTGTTGGATGGATTTTGTATGAACGTTTGCGACTTCTTTTTTCAGATAAAGAGTATTTGAAATGTACGGCCCAAGGTTTTTCCTATAAGCCACATCCTAAAAAAGATTGGCAGTTTTATTCCTGGGGGCAAGTAGAAACATTTTCTCTAATGAGAATCAAGGGTGGTAGAAGTTCAAGGGATTTTTATACTATTGAAGTTCATTTTAATGATAAAGATCTTTTGAAAACCAACTCTTTATGGAATCGTCTACGAAGTAGATTTTCGACTGCAAAGCAAGCAAATGTTTTGAAAATCCCAATCTATTTGCTGGATGTTGGTTTACCACGCAGAGTATTTGAAACCATGTCCTACTTTGAGCGAGAGTGGCGCATCCAACAAAATCGTCAACGCAATCAAAACTCTAAAAGCAAAAAGAAGGCAAGAGTTCATTAAGCGAGCAATAGTTACAGATCAGATTAGAAGCCTTGACCTCAGTTTCCAGGGTTTCTTTCTATTTCTCTTTTCTAAGATTTATGGTATAATAGGGAGTAAAAACTTAAAAAGAAAGAAATGCTATGAACTTAAAAGATTACATTGCAAGTATTGAAAATTATCCACAAGAAGGAATTACATTCCGTGATATCAGCCCTTTGATGGCCAACGGCAATGCCTACAGCTATGCTGTTCGTGAAATTGTTCAATATGCTACTGATAAAAAGATTGATATGATCGTAGGACCAGAAGCGCGTGGATTTATCGTTGGATGTCCAGTTGCTTTTGAGTTGGGAATTGGTTTTGCACCTGTGCGTAAACCTGGAAAACTACCACGCGAAGTTATTTCAGCTGACTACGAAAAAGAATATGGTGTTGATACTTTGACTATGCACGCAGATGCTATCAAACCAGGTCAACGTGTTCTGATCGTAGATGACCTTTTGGCAACAGGTGGTACTGTGAAAGCAACCATCGAAATGATTGAAAAACTTGGTGGTATCGTAGCTGGCTGTGCCTTCTTGATTGAGCTTGATGAGCTTAAAGGTCGCGAAGCTATCGGAGATTACGATTATAAAGTGCTTATGCATTATTAATGAAAAACAGTCCCTAGGGCTGTTTTCTCTTCATCTGATATAAAAAAAGGCTATATCTAGTTAGAGAAAAACTATAATTGAAAAACTATATCTTCTTACAGTATAATAAAGGGAAGGACTTTCGTCAGCTGATTTTTTTCATTTGACGACTGTATGTTCGTTTGAGCCTAGAATTGATACAGTAAGGAGATTTCCATGCCGATTCGAATTGATAAAAAAATTACCAGCAGTTGAGATTTTACGAACGGAAAAATATTTTTCGTCATGGATGACCAGCGGGTACTCATCAGGATATTCGTCCACTGAAAATTCTGATTTTAAACTTGATGCCACAGAAGATGGTTACAGAGACTCAGCTTTTACGACATTTAGCTAATACTCCCTTGCAGTTAGATATTGATTTCTTATATATGGAAAGTCATCAGTCGAAAACAACTCGTTCTGGAGCATATGGGAGACTTTTTTTATAAGACCTTCTCGGAAGTTCAAGACCAGTATTTTGATGGCTTGATTATCACAGGAGCGCCGGTTGAGCATCTTCCTTTTGAAGAAGTGGACTATTGGGAGGAATTTACTCAGGTCATCGATTGGTCAAAGACACATGTCTTTTCAACCCTTCATATTTGCTGGGGAGCACAGGCTGGCCTCTACTATCGTTACGGCGTAGATAAACACCAGATGGCTCAAAAGCTTTCGGGAATTTATCCTCAGGATGTTTTAAAAGAAGGTCATCTTTTGCTGAGAGGTTTTGATGACTTGTATGTGTCTCCTCATTCTCGTCACACAGAAATTCTCAAAGAAGACATTGTAAATAAAACCAATCTAGAGATTTTAGCATCTGGAAAAGAGGTGGGAATCTCTATCCTTGCAAGCCGAGATTTAAGAGAAGTTTATAGCTTTGGGCATTTAGAGTATGATCGTGATACGTTAGCCAAGGAATATTTTAGAGATCTAGATGCTGGTTTAGATCCCCATATACCAGAAAATTATTTCAAAAATGATGACATCCATGAACTTCCTTGTATGCGTTGGAGTTCCTCAGCAGCTCTCTTTTTCAGTAACTGGGTAAATTATGCAGTTTACCAAGAAACGCCTTTTGAGTGGAAGAGTGCAGAAGAAGATGTGTCTCATTTTGGATATTTATAAGAGGAATTATGACATATTTAGATGCTTTCAAATCAGGGAACTTGGTGCTACCAAGTGCTCTGCTCTTAAACTACAATCAACTGTTTTCATCAAGCGATGATTTCTTAGTTTGGCAATTCTTTTACCTACAAAATACAACAGCCTTAGGGGAATTGTCCCCAAGTCAAATCGCAGAGAAAATTGGAAAGCAAGTCTTTGAAGTTAATCAAGCTATTTCGCGCTTGACAGAAAAAGGCTTACTTCAATACCGAACCATTGAACTCAATGGTGAGATAGAAGTGATTTTTGATGCGACTTTAGCTTTAGAACGCTTAGACCAACTTTTTGAAAAGCAAGAACCTAGCCAAGCGCTACCCGCTAAAAATGATTTGAAAGACTTGGTGGAAACCTTCCAACAAGAGCTAGGTCGTCTCCTAAGTCCTTTTGAAATCGAAGATTTAGAAAAGAGTTTGAAAGAAGACGGAACCAGTGCGGACCTGATTAAAGAAGCCCTACGTGAGGCCGTTTGAATGGAAAACCAAATTGGAAGTACATCCAGGCTATCTTACGAAACTGGCGTCATGAAGGCATTAAGAGTGTAGTCCAGGTAGAGGTTAAGCGTCAGGAGAGAAGCGACTAATCCTCAAAATGTTCAAGTTTCTGCAGATTTTCAAAATGCTATGGATCTTGGAAAGACTAATTTTTAAGTATTGATAATAGAAAAAAATGCCTACAGGCTAGAAAGAAAATCTAGCTTGTGGGCATTTTTGTGTGTTTTTATACTCAATGAAAAATCAAAGAGCAAACTAGGAAGTGAGCCGCAGGTTGCTCAAAACAATGTTTTGAGGTTGCAGATGGAAGCTGACGTGGTTTGAAGAGATTTTCGAAGAGTATTAATTGATTAGTTAGCCAGTCCCCATACACTAAGCGAGCGTTCTGTAACTGGGAAATCTCCATAACCTTCAGAATTAATCGTTACTTGGTCAGGATGGTTACCAAGCAAATCAACAAAGGTTTGGTCAGCCCATTCTTGACCGACGAACATGGTTTTAGAGTTTGCTTGGGCATTAGAAATCACGATAGCAAGTGGCGATTGATCCTCAGCTCCTGAACGGACCCAACCGATACAATTTGGGGCATCAAAGTAGTCGGTTTGCTCTCCGTAAGCCAACTCTTTTCGGATAGCTAGCAAACGGTCAAGAACATCTTTGAAATCTTGCTGAGCATATTGACCAGAAATACCATAGTAGTCTCCATAAAATACACATGGAAGCCCTTCTTGACGTAAGAGAATAAGAGCGTAGGCTGCTGGTTTAAACCATTCTTCAACAGTGGATTCAAGAGCCTGGCCACGTTGAGTATCATGGTTATCGACAAAGATTACAGCTCGATCTGGATTGAGTTGTACTAGACTATCCTCAAAGATGGTTGTCAAATCATAGTCTTCTCCAGCCTTGCTTGCTTCAAAGAGATTTTGGTGAAGGCGAACATCGACAAGATCAAAGCGCTCTTCAATCTTTTCAAGGTAATCCAGATTTGCTTCCTTGTCTGGATTCCAGAATTCTCCAAAGACATAGAAATCTTGGCCATATTTTTCTTTGATATCGCGAATGAAGTTGCGCATAAAGAAAGAGTCTATGTGTTTAACTGCATCCAAACGGAAACCAGCTACGCCAGTCGTTTCCATAAACCAATCTGCCCAGTCGTAAATATTTTGTATCACTTCAGGATGTTTGAAATCTAGATCGGCATACATAAGATAGTCGTAATTGCCATTCTCATTGTCGACTAATTCCTCATGAGCCCAGCCTTTGTTGTCTCCCTGTATCAGATAGATACCAGACTTACGGCGTTTAGCATCGTAGTCAGTTCCAGTAAAGTGGTACCAGTGCCAGTGGAAGTCATTGTAGGTGTTTTGTCGTCCGTCAAAGGTAAAACCAGTCCAGCCATTGATGGTAAAAGGTTCTCCTAGTTCCACAGTTCGATCTTCGGGATCCACTTCTATCACTTGGAAAGATTCTAAATGGTCAGCGGCTTCCTTATGATTTAAGACGATATCAGCCATTGGTTGAATCCCATGAGATTTTAAAGTTTGGATGGCATGAAGATAGTCTTCTTTAAAACCATATTTGGTACGTATAGTACCCTTCTGATTAAATTCTCCAAGGTCAAATAGGTCATAGACGCCATAACCAACATCCTTTTCATTTGTTGCTTTAAAAGCAGGTGGCATCCAAATGTGACTAATACCTAAGTTGGCTAGGTGTTCAGCGTTGTCAGCTAGGCGTGTCCAGTGCTGACCGTCGTGGGGCAGATACCACTCAAAATATTGCATTAGGGTTTGATTCTTCATAGTTGATCCTCTTACTTACAGTGATGAGAATTATTGTAGCATAAAGCTAAGGAATACGCAAACGTTTGCGTTGTAATTAAACTCTTTGAATTTTATGTCTATTTTTTAACTAGAAGTGTTGAAATACTATAAAAGAAAAATAGTAGGACTGATGGGAGGAAAAATTCTCTCAGATAAGGTAGGATGATGGATGAATCAATAGTTTCTATTTTGTGAATTGTCACAAAATTTGTTATAATAGTGTTTATGAATAAAGTATTCGTCAGTAGACGTGTTGAAAAAAAACTAAACCAAGGTCTAGTACTTTTGGAGGAAATTGATTTTCCAGAACTATCTGAAACTGATCAAGAAGTTGAGTTATTTAGTCAAAACAAGCAGTTTTTGGGCATGGCTTATTTATCTCGTCAAAATAAGGGGATTGGTTGGTTTGTAACGAACCAGAAGCTTTCTTTTAACCAAAAATTCTTTGAAAGTTTGTTTGAAAAAAATCCAAACAAAAACGTTCTTCTTACTATCAAGATGAGTTGACAACTGCCTTTCGTTTGTTTAATCAAGAAGGCGATGGCTTTGGTGGAATGACTTTGGATCTCTACGGAGATTATGTTGTTTTCTCCTGGTATAACTCCTATATCTATGGACTTCGCCAAGAGATTTTAGCAGCTTTTGCTCAGGTTTTCCCTGAAGTCTTAGGTGCCTATGAAAAGATTCGTTTTAAAGGTCTAGACTATGAGTCTGCCCATATCTATGGTCAAGAAGCACCAGAAAATTTTACAGTTCTTGAGAATGGAGTTCTCTATCAAGTCTTTATGAATGACGGTCTTATGACAGGCATCTTCTTGGACCAACATGAAGTGCGTGGTAGCTTGGTTGATGGTTTAGCTATGGGGAAAATCCTTGCTTAATATGTTTTCCTACACAGCAGCTTTCTCAGTTGCTGCAGCAATGGGAGGAGCTAGTGAAACAACCTCTGTAGACCTAGCCAAACGTTCGAGAGAACTGTCAGAAGCTCATTTTCATGCCAATGGACTCAGTCTTGACAATCATCGTTTCATTGTTATGGATGTCTTTGAATACTTTAAATACGCTAAACGTAAGGGCTTGTCTTATGATGTGATCGTTCTTGATCCACCTAGCTTTGCCCGTAATAAAAAGCAAACTTTCTCTGTAGCTAAGGATTATCACAAGTTGATTTCCAGAGTTTAGAGATTTTAAATCCGGGAGGTATAATCATTGCTAGCACTAATGCTGCCAATGTTTCCCGTCAAAAATTTATAGAACAAATCGACAAAGGATTTGCAGGAAGAAAGTACCAGGTTCTTAATAAATATGGACTTCCAGCAGACTTTGTCTACAATGAAAAAGATGAAAGTAGTAATTACCTTAAGGTGATTAGCATGAAGGTAACTAAATGAAATTAGTCGTTTCAGTAATGCCAAAGAGTTTAGAAGAGGCGCAAGGAATCGATGCCATGCGGTATATCGATGCTGATATCATTGAGTGGCGTGCCGACTTCCTACCAAAGGAAGCTATTTTACAGGTAGCTCCAGCTATTTTTGAAAAATTTGCAGGTCGCGAACTCCTCTTCACCCTACGTACTCGTGCTGAGGGAGGCGAGATCGATTTGGATTCGGCGGAGTATGTACAAATTATCAAAGATGTAGCTCAACTCTATCAACCTGAATATATCGATTTTGAGTATTTTTCTCACAAGGATGTTTTTGAAGAGATGCTTGATTTTCCAAATCTAGTCTTGAGTTATCATAATTTCCAAGAAACTCCAGAGAATATGATGGAAATCTTATCCGAGCTAACCAGCCTAACGCCCAAAGTGGTTAAAGTATCGGTTATGGCTCATATAGAACAAGATGTATTGGACCTTATGAACTTTACACGTGGCTTTAAAACATTGAACCCAGAACAAGAATATGTGACGATTTCTATGGGGAAAGTGGGTAAGGTCTCACGTATTACTTCAGATGTAACGGGCTCTAGCTGGTCTTTTGCAAGTCTGGACGAAGCCAGTGCTCCAGGACAGATTTCACTTTCTAGCATGAAAAAAATTAGGGAGATACTAAATGAAGATTGATGGCTACACACGTTTAGCAGCTGTAGTCGCCAATCCTATCAAACACTCCATTTCACCTTTCATTCACAACAGAGCTTTTGAGGCAACCAATACCAATGGGGTTTATCTTGCTTGGGAAGTAGAAGCGACTGACTTGGCAGAAACAGTTGCCAACATTCGTCGTTACCAGATGTTTGGAATCAATCTTTCTATGCCCTACAAGGAGCAAGTGATTCCTTATTTGGATCAATTTAGTGAAGAAGCTCGTTTGATTGGTGCTGTCAATACAGTGGTGAATCGAGATGGAACTTTAATCGGATATAACACAGATGGCAAGGGATTCTTTAAGAGCTTGCCTTCTTTTAAAATATCTGGGAAAAGAATGGTCTTGTTAGGAGCAGGCGGTGCAGCCAAGGCAATTTTTGGCACAGGCAATCTTGGATGGAGTCAGTCAGGTTTCTGTCTTTGTACGTTCGGCTTCAATAGAAAAAACAAGACCTTACTTAGAAAAACTGCAAAATGAAACAGGGTTTAAAGCAGATTTATTTGCTTTAGAAGATGTTTCTGAACTGCAAGCAAGGATAACTGATTCGGATTTACTGGTAAATGCGACTAGTGTTGGTATGGATGGAGTATCTCTGCCAATCTCAGCAAGTATCCTTTTACCAGAGAGGCTCTTGGTAGCTGATGTGATTTATCAACCCTTTGAAACGCCATTTCTAAAGTGGGCTAAAGGGCAGGGGAATCAATCTATCAATGGCCTTGGTATGTTACTTTACCAGGCTGCTGAAGCTTTTGAGTTATGGACAGGCAAGGAAATGCCGACAGAACAAATCTGGGAATTATTAACACAAAAGTATCAATAAAGAAAAAGGAGAACTGCGATGAAAATCAGAATAGACCTTCCCCACCATCCTTATGATATCCAGATTGAAAAAGGATGTTTGTCTCAAGCAGGAAAATGGTTGCGCGAACTTTGGCAACCGCAAAAAGTCGTTATCATCACCGATAACCGTGTGGCTTCTCTCTATGCAGAAAAGGTCAAATTGAGCTTAGAGGATGCTGGTTTTCAAGTGGTAGTTTTTGACTTTTTAGAGGGCGAAGAACGAAAAAATCTGACCACGGTTCAAAGGCTTATGAATTTCTAGTTAAGCAAGACTTGACTCGCAGTGACGGAATCGTAGCTTTAGGTGGTGGTGTAGTTGGTGATTTGGCTGGCTTTGTAGCCTCAACCTATATGCGAGGTATTCACTTTGTTCAAATTCCGACTAGCTTGACAGCTCAAGTTGACTCTTCAATCGGAGGTAAAACAGGAGTGAACACCCCTTTTGCCAAGAATATGGTGGGGACTTTTGCTCAGCCGGATGGTGTTTTGATTGATCCAACAGTTCTTGAAACCTTAGGGAAGAGAGAGTTGATTGAAGGAATGGGTGAAGTCATCAAGTATGGCCTCATCGAAGATCCAGAGCTCTGGAACCTATTATCTGAAATGGACGGTTCTGTGGAAAGCATTCTGGAACATGCAGAGAGTTTGATTGAGCATTCTTGTCAGGTGAAGCGCAAGATGGTAGTTGAAGATGAATTGGACAACGGTGTCCGCCTTTATCTTAATTTTGGTCACACAATTGGCCATGCTATTGAGGCAACTGCTGGTTATGGGCGTGTCATGCACGGTGAGGCAGTAGCTATGGGAATGGTTCAGATCTCTAAGGTAGCTGAAGAAAAAGGGCTCATGCCAGCTGGAATCACTCAGTCTATCCGAGAAATGTGTCTGAAGTTTGGATTGCCAGTTGAGTACGAAAACTGGGACCTTGACAAGCTTTATCATGCTTTGACTCATGACAAAAAAGCGAGTGGAAATACCATGAAGTTAGTTTTGGTACCAGAGCTTGGTTCAGCTACCATTCACCCAGTTTCTCTTGAAGAAATGAAAGATTACTTGGTAAAATAAGGAGAATGTATGAGATATTTAACAGCAGGAGAATCACACGGTCCTCGTCTGACAGCAATTATTGAAGGAATCCCAGCAGGCCTTCCTTTGACTGCCGAGGATATCAATGAGGATCTCAAACGTCGTCAAGGTGGCTACGGCCGTGGTGGCCGCATGAAGATTGAGAGTGATCAGGTTGTCTTTACTTCTGGCGTTCGCCACGGGAAGACGACAGGGGCTCCCATTACCATGGATGTCATTAACAAAGACCACCAAAAATGGCTAGATATCATGTCTGCCGAGGATATTGAAGATAAACTTAAAAGTAAACGAAAAATCACTCATCCTCGCCCAGGTCACGCAGACTTGGTTGGGGGCATCAAATACCGCTTTGATGATTTGCGAAATTCCCTAGAACGTTCATCTGCTCGTGAAACGACTATGCGAGTAGCAGTCGGGGCTGTGGCCAAGCGTTTATTGGCTGAGCTTGATATAGAAATTGCCAACCATGTTGTTGTCTTTGGTGGTAAGGAAATCGATGTTCCAGAAAACTTGACAGTCGCAGAGATTAAGAAACTGGCTGCCCAGTCAGAAGTTTCTATCGTTAACCAAGAACGTGAGCAGGAGATCAAGGACTATATTGACCAAATCAAACGCGATGGTGATACCATCGGTGGTGTTGTCGAAACGGTTGTCGGTGGCGTTCCAGTAGGTCTTGGTTCCTACGTCCAATGGGATCGCAAACTAGATGCAAGATTAGCTCAAGCAGTTGTCTCCATCAATGCCTTTAAGGGTGTGGAGTTTGGACTAGGCTTTAAAGCAGGTTATCTCAAGGGTAGCCAAGTCATGGATGAAATTCTCTGGTCGCCAGAAGATGGCTATACTCGTCGGACCAATAACCTTGGAGGTTTCGAAGGTGGTATGACCAATGGTCAACCGATTATTGTCCGTGGGGTTATGAAACCAATTCCGACTCTCTATAAACCATTGATGAGTGTCGATATTGAAACCCATGAACCTTATAAAGCAACAGTAGAGAGAAGTGATCCAACCGCTCTTCCAGCGGCTGGTGTTGTTATGGAAGCAGTCGTAGCAACGGTCTTGGCCCAGGAAATTCTAGAGAAATTCTCTTCTGATAATCTGGAGGAATTAAAAGAAGCTGTTGCTAAACATCGGGAGTATACAAAGAATTATTAAGGAGTTCTTATGGCTAAAACCATCTATATCGCAGGATTGGGTTTGATTGGTGCTTCCATGGCACTTGGAATCAAGCGGGATCATCCTGATTATGAAATTTTAGGATACAATCGCAGTCAGGCATCTAGAGATATTGCCTTGGAGCGAGGAATGATTGATCGTGCGACGGATGATTTTGCCAGTTTTGCTCCACTTGCAGACGTCATCATTCTTACCCTGCCAATTAAGCAAACCATTACTTTTTACAAGATTTGGCAACTTTGGATTTGAAAGAAGGCGTCATTATTTCCGATGCTGGATCGACCAAGTCAGCTATTGTGGCTACAGCAGAGAAGTACTTTGCAGATAAGCCCGTTCGCTTTGTTGGAGCGCATCCTATGGCAGGTAGTCATAAGACAGGCGCAGCCTCTGCCGATGTCAACCTCTTTGAAAATGCCTATTATATCTTCACGCCATCTAGTCTGACAACTTCGGATACGCTCGAAGAAATGAGAGACTTGCTGTCAGGTCTCCATGCTCGTTTCATTGAAATCGATGCTGAAGAGCATGACCGAGTGACTTCTCAGATTAGCCATTTTCCGCATATCTTAGCATCAGGGCTGATGGAACAAACTGCAAGTTATGCTGAAGAGCATGAAATGGCGCGACGCTTTGCGGCAGGTGGTTTCCGTGATATGACTCGAATCGCCGAAAGTGAGCCAGGCATGTGGACTTCTATCCTCTTATCTAATCGAGAGACTATTATTGAACGCATCGAGGATTTCAAGGGTCGTTTGGACGAGATTGAGCAAGCAATTAGCAAGGGTGATGAAAACCAAATCTGGAACTTTTTCAATCAAGCGCGTGAGCAACGGCAGGCTATGGAAATCCATAAACGTGGTGGTGTAGATAGCTCATTTGACCTCTATGTAGACGTTCCCGATGAGGAAGATGTTATCTTGCGCATCTTGGAATTACTACGAGGAACTTCCTTGGTCAATATCCATATCAATGAGGAAAATCGTGAAGATATTCACGGGATTCTGCAGATTTCCTTTAAGAATGCTCAGGATTTAAAACGTGCTGAGCAAGTCATTACAGAAAATACGAATTATACAGTCGTTATTAAATAAGGAGGACAATTATGTCAAATATTTATGATAGTGCAAACGAACTTAGTCGTGGACTACGCGAATTGCCAGAATACAAGGCGGTTAAGGAAGCTAGAGATGCTATCCAAACCGATGCAGAAGCTAGCAAGATTTTTTTGCAGATTATATTGCTTTTCAGCATGAAATCCAAGTGATGGCACAAACTGGACAAATGCCAGACGCTTCTTTCCAAGAAAAAAATGGAAGGCTTTGGTAAACAGATTCAAGGCAACTCTCTCTTGTCAGAATTCTTTGCCAAACAGCAACAACTTTCTATCTACCTTTCTGATATTGAAAAAATTGTATTTGAACCAATTTCAGAACTTTTAAAATAAGGATTTACCTCATAAAGTCAGGAATTTTTAAGAAATTTCTGACTTTTTATGATAAAATAAGAAAAAGTATTGTCAGTATGAGGGCCAGTATGAAATTAAAAACAAACATTAAGTACTTAAATGGTAGCATTCGCGTGCCAGGGGATAAGTCCATCAGTCATCGCTCTATTATTTTTGGAAGTTTGGCTGAGGGCGAAACGAAGGTTTATGATATCTTGCGTGGTGAAGATGTTCTTTCAACCATACAAGTATTTCGTGACCTCGGTGTAGAGATTGAGGACAAGGACGGTGTCGTTACCATTCAAGGTGTTGGGATGAATGGATTGAGAGCACCTCAGAATGCTCTGGATATGGGAAATTCTGGTACCTCTATTCGTCTGATTTCAGGTGTCCTTGCTGGTGCAGACTTTGAAGTAGAGATGTTTGGGGATGATAGTCTTTCTAAACGCCCAATGGACCGTGTGACTCTTCCTTTAAAAAAAATGGGAGTTACCATTTCTGGTCAAACAGATAGAGACCTGCCACCTTTACACTTAAAAGGAACTAAAAACTTAAGACCTATTCAATACGAATTACCAATTGCTTCTGCCCAAGTCAAGTCAGCCTTGATGTTTGCGGCCTTGCAGGCTCAGGGGGAGTCTGTTATTATCGAAAAAGATTGCACCCGTAATCATACTGAAGATATGTTGCAACAATTTGGTGGCCATTTAAGTGTGGACGGCAAGAAAATCACAGTCCAAGGTCCACAAAAATTGACAGGACAAAAGGTCGTGGTTCCAGGAGATATTTCCAGTGCAGCCTTTTGGTTAGTCGCAGGTTTGATTGTTCCAAATTCTCGGGTGGTACTTAAGAATGTCGGTATTAACGAAACACGTACAGGTATTATCGATGTCATCCGTGCAATGGGTGGCAAATTAGAGATTACTGGTATTGATCCAATTGCTAAGTCTGCAACCTTGACTGTTGGAACTTCAGATTTGAAGGGAACAGAGATTGGTGGAGCCTTGATTCCACGTTTAATTGATGAATTACCAATTATTGCTCTCCTAGCTACCCAAGCTCAAGGGCAAACGGTCATCAAAGATGCAGAAGAACTCAAGGTTAAAGAAACTGACCGTATTCAAGTTGTCGCAGATGCTTTAAATAGCATGGGAGCAGCTATTACTCCTACAGCAGACGGCATGATTATCAAAGGGAAATCTGCCCTCCATGGAGCCAGAGTCAATACCTTTGGTGACCACCGTATCGGCATGATGACAGCCATTGCAGCGCTTTTAGTGGCAGATGGAGAGGTTGAATTGGATCGTGCAGAAGCTATTAACACAAGCTACCCAAGCTTCTTTGATGATTTGGAGACCTTGATTCATGGCTAAGATTTTACTTGGATTTATGGGTGCAGGAAAATCTACCATTTCTAGAGGATTAGATCCTGACTTTGTAGACATGGATGCCTTGCTTGAAGACCGACTGGGGATGCCAATTGCTCGTTTCTTTGAAGAAAAAGGAGAAGTAGCCTTCCGTCAAGTAGAAGAAGAAGTTTTGGCTGACCTACTAAAAACGGACCAAGTCGTGTCTACTGGTGGTGGAGTGGTCATTTCTCAGAAAAATCGTGCCTTGCTTAAGCAAAATCCAGACAACATTTATCTAAAAGCAGATTTTGAGACCCTTTACCAACGAATATCAGCTGATAAGGACAATCAACGCCCACTACTTCTGAACAATAGCAAGGAAGATTTGGCTGCAATTTTTAATGAAAGACAGGCTTGGTATGAGGAAGTGGCTAGTAAAGTTATCGATGTGTCCAAGCTAAGCCCAGAGGAAATTATAGAGGAACTGAAATGAAATCGCCTATCTAGGTCCCAAAGGATCTTTTTCGCACCATGTTGTGCAGACGGCTTTTCCTCATGAGGAACTGGAGCCATTTTCAAATATTACAGACGTTATCAAGGCCTATGAACAAGGTTTGGTAGACTATTCAGTAGTGCCAGTTGAAAATTCTATTGAAGGTAGTGTTCATGAGACCTTAGACTATCTTTTCCATCAAGCTCGCATTCAAGCTGTGGCAGAGATTGTTCAGCCAATCCATCAACAGCTGATGGCAGTACCAGGGCAATCTAAAATCGAGAAAATCTTTTCTCACCCACAAGCATTGGCACAGGGGAAGAAATTTATTGACGAGCATTATCCAGATGCGCAACTGGAAGTCACTGCTAGTACAGCCTACGTCACGCGCTATGTTTCTGAACATCCTGATCAACCATTTAGCATGATTGCTCCAAGAAGTTCTGCAGAGGAATATGGGCTAGAACTCATCGCTCAAGATATTCAAGAAATGGAAGCCAATTTTACTCGTTTTTGGGTTTTGGGACCTAAATTACCACAAATCCCCTTGAGTCCAGGTTCTGAAAAGATGAGTCTAGCTTTGACCTTGCCAGATAATCTTCCAGGTGCATTATACAAAGCACTTTCTACCTTTGCATGGCGCGGGATTGACTTGACTAAAATTGAGAGCCGTCCCCTAAAAACAGCCTTGGGCGAATACTTTTTTATCATTGATGTCGCTTATACTGATAAAGAACTGGTCCACTTTGCTCAAAAAGAATTAGAAACGATTGGAATCCAGTATAAAGTACTAGGTGCTTATCCTATCTATACCATACAGGATAAAGGAAAGGAGAATGAATGACTAGAGAGAATCTTTTGACACACCATGAAGAACTGAGATATGACTATCTTTTTGAAAAAAATATTCATTATTTGAATGAAAAAGAAAAAGAGAGAATTTGACTTTTTACATGCTAAGTTAGAAGGTCAAAAAGGTACAGAGGAAGTTTTCAATCCAGAAGCCAAAGAACAACTTCTTTCAGATTCTGGTATCGACCTACCAACCTATGCTAATCGTAGCCGTTCTAGTCGCCGTAGTGGTGGGGCTCAACTGGAAACTAAGGTTCCAAAAGCTAAGAAGCAAAAGAAAAAAAGAGGTTTTCGTTTTAAACGCTTATTTGCTTGGTTAGGAATGCTGTTGCTTTGTGCTGCAGTAGGAATGATTTTCATGTTCCTGAAAGGTTTCCAATCAGCCAATCCGAATGGCTCAAGTGGGTCAAAAGATGCCAAAGCTGCTCAGGTTGAAGTCTTCAATGGACAAGATACGCGTGATGGGGTTAATATTCTTATTTTGGGTACGGATGGACGTATCGGACAGAATAGTGCAGAAACACGGACAGATTCCATTATGGTTCTGAATGTAAGTGGCAAAGATAAAAAATTGAAGCTTGTTAGCTTTATGCGTGATAACTTGGTCTATATTGATGGATATAGCCAAGTCATCAATGGTCAAAAACAGACCGACCATAAATTAAACTTAGCCTACGAATTAGGGGAACAAGAAGGTAAACAGGGAGCTGAAATGGTCCGCAAGGTCCTCAAGGATAATTTTGATCTAGACATCAAATACTATGCTCTTGTCGATTTCCAAGCCTTTGCGACTGCCATTGATACACTTTTCCCTGATGGTGTGACTATTGATGCTCAGTTTTCTACTCTAAACGGGGTCCCAGTTACAGAAGCGACTGTAGGAGATGACTTGCACGCAACGGAAACTGAGTCACCGACTCAAACCATTCGAGCTGGGAAACAACAGATGAATGGTTCGACTCTTCTCAACTATGCACGTTTCCGTGATGATGATGAAGGGGACTATGGACGTACTCGTAGACAGCAACAAGTCATGACTGCTGTTTTACAACAAATTAAAGATCCGACAAAACTTTTCACTGGTTCAGAAGCACTAGGAAAAGTATTCGCCATGACCTCTACAAACCTTCCATATACTTCTTATTGACCAATGGCTTATCAGTCCTTGAAGGTGCGCAGAATGGTATTGAAAGATTGACAGTTCCAGAACTTGGAGACTGGGTAGATGACTTTGACGTATACGGCGGTCAATCCCTTCGAGTGGACCAAAAAGCTTACCAAAATAAATTGGCCCAAATGGGATTTAGATAAAATGTAAAATGAATCAGAGCTTGAGGTACCTATGAAAATAGGTATCTCAGGCTTTGATTTTTCACATGGTCAGATGGATTTATAAACTATTTTTATGGTATAATAGAATGATGTATTCTATAGAAGAGGAAGAGAATGAGATGAGTGATTTAAAGGCAATTCAAGCTCGTAGCCTAGAGATGGCTGAATATTTTGTCGCCTTTTGTAAAGAACACGGATTGCTCTGTTATTTGTGTGGTGGAGGAGCTATTGGGGCTTTACGACATAAAGGTTTTATCCCTTGGGATGATGATTTAGACTTCTTTATGCCGCGCAAGGACTATGAAAAACTAGCAGAGTTATGGCCTCAATACGCGGATGAGCGATATTTCCTATCAAAGAGTGATAAAAACTTTGTCGATCGCAATCTTTTTATTACTATTCGAGACAAGGCAACAACTTGCATCAAGCCTTACCAACAAGATTTGGACCTCCCACACGGCTTGGCTCTGGATGTTCTTCCCTTGGATTACTATCCTAAAAATCCAGCTGAACGTAAGAAACAAGTACGTTGGGCTTTGATTTATTCTCTCTTTTGTGCCCAAACAATTCCAGAAAATCATGGAGCTCTCATGAAATGGGGGAGCACGATTTTATTAGGATTAACTCCTAAAGCCCTTCGTTATCGTATCTGGAAAAAGGCTGAGAAAGAAATGACCAAGTATGGTCCAGCAGAGAGTGATGGCATCACAGAATTATGTTCAGGTCCAGGCTACATGAAGAAGAAATATCCAATTCAAGCCTTTGAAGACAACATTTTCCTGCCATTCGAAGGAACAGAAATGCCTATTCCAGTTGGTTATGATGCCTATCTCAGTACAGCTTTTGGTGATTACATGACACCACCACCAGCTGACAAGCAAGTGCCTCACCACGATGCCCTTATAGCAGATATGTATAAGAGTTACACAGAATATAAGGGAGAATATGGTGGATAAGAAGAAAATTTTATTTTTTATGTGGTCCTTCTCTCTAGGCGGAGGTGCAGAAAAAATCCTTTCTACGATTGTTTCGAACTTGGATCCGGAAAAGTATGATATTGATATCCTCGAAATGGAACATTTTGATAAAGGATACGAACCAGTACCTGAAAATGTGAGAATTTTAAAATCCTTACAAGACTATCGTCAACCACGATGGCTAAGAGCGCTTTTGTGGAGATTGAGAATTTATTTTCCAAGACTCACCAGACGTTTACTTGTAAAAGATCAATATGATGTAGAGGTTTCCTTTACCATTATGAATCCTCCTCTTTTATTTTCTAAACGAAAAGAAGTGAAGAAGATTTCTTGGATTCATGGAAGTATTGAAGAATTTTTAACAGATAGTTCGAAGCGTGATTCTCATAGACGACAATTGGATGATGCTGATAGGATAGTAGGAATTTCAAAAAAAACCAGCAATTCTATCAAAGAAGTTTATCCAGATTACTCACAGAAATTAGTAACAGTCTATAATGGTTATGATTTTGCAAGCATTTTGGAAAAATCAAAAGAGAAGGTGGCTATTGAGATAGCTCCTCAGAGCATCTGTACCATTGGACGTATTGAAGAAAATAAGGGCTCTGACCAAGTAGTAGAAGTTATACGACTGTTGCACCAGCAAGGCAAGAAATACCATCACTACTTTATAGGGACTGGTGATATGGAAGAGGAACTGAAAAAACGAGTTAAAGAGTATCAACTTGAGGATTACGTTCATTTCCTTGGTTATCAAAAGAATCCGTATCAGTATCTTTCTAAGATGCAAGTTCTTTTATCCATGTCCAAACAGGAAGGTTTTCCTGGAGTCTATGTTGAGGCCTTGAGTTTGGGAGTTCCCTTTGTATCTACTGAAGTAGGCGGTGCAGAGGAATTATCTCAGGAAGGACGATTTGGTAAAATCATTAAAAGCAATCAAGAAGCAGCTCAAGCAATTGATAACTACATGACAGCTGCATCAAGCTTTAATGTCAATGAAGCCAGTCAATTTATTCAGCAATTTACGATTGCTAAACAAATTGAACAAGTAGAAAAACTAATAGAGGAGTAGCATGGAAACTGCATTAATTAGTGTCATTGTTCCAGTCTATAATGTGGCGCAATACCTTGAAAAATCCATAGCATCCATTCAGCGACAAACCTATAAAAACCTCGAAATCATTCTCGTTGATGATGGGGCGACAGATGAAAGTGGTCGCTTGTGTGAACAAATTGCTGAACAAGATGAACGAGTTTTGGTTTATCACAAGGAAAATGAAGGCTTGTCTCAAGCTCGAAATGATGGATTGAAGCAAGCCCACGGAGACTATGTTATTTTTATAGATTCGGATGATTATATACATCCTGAAATGATTGCTAGCTTATACCAACAATTAGTCAATGAAGATGCGGATGTTTCCAGCTGTGGGGTTATGAATGTCTATGCCAATAGTGAGAGTCCGCAAACTGAAAACCAGGATGATTATTTTGTATGTGATACTGAAACATTCCTCAGAGAATATTTAATTGGTGAGAAAAATACCTGGTACTATTTGTAACAAACTCATCAAAAAAGGAAATTGCAAAAGACAGTTAACTTTTCCAAAAAAGGCTTGATTTATGAAGATGCCTATTATCATTTTGATCTCATTAAAGTAGCTAAAAAAAGTATGTTGTGAATACCAAAACTGTACTATTATTATTTCCACCGAGGAGATAGTATTACTACCAAACCATGAGGTGGAAAAAGACTTAGCTTACATTGATATTTATCAAAAATTTTTATACTGAAGTCGTTAAGGAATATCCAAACTTAACAGAAGTAGCTTTTTTAGATCAAGAGTATACATTTCTTTTATCTTGGATAAAAATGCTTCTAGATGATAATTTCAAAGAGTTTAAAGACTATCCAAGGATTTATGGCTACTTAAAAAAACATGCCTTTGCTATTTTCAAAAAAATACCATTTTTTTAGAAAAGGAAGACGTATTAGTGCTTTTAGCCTTATTTTGTAAATGTAAGATTGTATAGAATATTATTGTTTAAAAAAATATTGAGCAATCGAAAAAATTAATTAGAAAAAGGAGGGCTGAGATGGTTGATGGCAAACGAATGTTGCTAACGGTTACGATTCTAAGCTATATCGTAACCATAATAAGCGGAATCACTTATTTGTTTACCAGTAACAACGTAGGACTTCTGACAACTTTGCTTTTTGCTCTTAATTAGCAGTCTGCTACTTTGCTGGAATAATATCAAATACTATTTGATTCACTTTTATATTCTTTATCACAATTTTTATATTTTTTTGGTATCCAGACCCACCATTGATTATTTTTAGAGATGGAGCGCTAGACACCTACCAACCAATTGCCTCATCGATTTGCTTTCCTAGTTGTCATTGTTTCTATTTTTAGGACTGACAATAGGTGGTTTTATAGCCAATTATTATCTTGTTCGAAAAAGCAAAGCTCCTGTAAAAGTAGAAAAACAGTGAATGTCAATTATAAAAAAATTACGTTTTGTGTCATTGAGTGTATTTCTACCACCTATCCATTTTATTTCCTTAGACTATTTGAGCGCCTGCTATACCGTTTGCAAACTTCTATTACAATTATTATGCAAATTTTTGAAAGTCAATTGCCTTACTTTACCTATATCTTATCGACTTTCACGGTTTATGCCATGTGTGTTTACTTAGCAACCAAACCCTAAAAAAGTCACATGCGACAATGGTTTTAGTTGCCTATATCGTACTAACTTGATTCACTTAGTAATTGGTACCAGAAACCTTTTATTTTGAGTTTGATTTTTTTGCTTTTGTTTACTACTTTATGCGTGAACAAACGGAGAAAGGGAAATGGATTGGTTTCAAAGAAAAATTGGCTATTTATCTTGGAACACCTGTTCTCATGCTTGCGATGGGAGCACTAAACTATGTTCGTGATAACGCCCAAGTATCTCATAGTGGAGTTTTTGATTTATTACTCGATTTCATTTATAAACAAGGAACTAGTTTTGGAGTTTTAGCGAGAGGATTCTTATACAATAGTAGTCTTCCGTATAGAGACTTCCGAAATTTCACTTTTGGTCCGGTTGTTGACTATTTTGCGAGAGGTAGTATCGGAATCATATTTGGCGCCAAACCATTTGAACATACGACAAATAGTATCGAACTAGCGATTGACAGTAATAGTTATGCCCACAATTTATCTTATCTTGTTCTAAATAAAGAATATTTAAGAGGCCATGGTATCGGAAGTAGTTATATCATGGAATTGTATACTGATTATGGTATGTTGGGACTATTTCTACTAAGTATCTTACTTGGTATGCTATTTATAGCCATGTCATAAGTAGCTTATCGCTCAAGAACAATCTTATTTGCATTATCTTTGCTAATCTTGAATAATTTATTCTTTATGCCTAGAAGTAGCTTCTCAGAAAGTTTCTTTAATCTTTTTACAATGCAATTCTGGGGAATTGTTCTTATTATCATTTTCGTGGCAAAAAAATGCTTACAAAAAGAAAAATCATCACTTAATCAAAAAAAGGGGAAATACATGTTTGAACATTATTCTGTAGCTGATTTGTTCGCAAATCTTTATAAAAAAACGTAAAAGTAAATTTGCTAGCTTTACTAGCCTTATTTGCTCTCATAGCTGTACCATTCACTTTAAAAAGCTGTTAAAAATAAAAAAATACAGTCAAAGATTCTACTAGTTATTCTACTTATATCACTTATAAGATAACTGCTCCAGAAACATCATCAAAAACAATTTTGAATCATCAGGTTGGTGGCTATAGTGACTTCTATGCAAAACTAATTGATGGTAATCTAAATGGTGCCTTTCTTTTCAATGATGTTGATTCTGATAAAATGAAAGAAATCGCAAAAGATTTAGATACCACAGAAACAACATTGAAGAATTCTGCAAGTGACTATTGGACAAAAAAATTAACGATTAACCCATTGATTGATGATGCAGGTGTAACTGTTAAAATTTTAACTCCAAGTAAGGAAGTAAATGATTTCCTTGAAAGCAAGTTTGATTCATTGATTGACAAGTTCAAGTCTACCTATACAGACGTTAAGATTGAAAAACTTGAAACAGTTAACTCTAAAGAATTGACTCCGAATGGAGAAGTTGCTCTTGGCTTTAACTTGAAAAATTTGATCTTGCGCTTAGTGATTATTGGTATTCTCTGTGTCATCCTAGTGATCATGGCGAATGTTCTAGTATACCTCTTCAACCCAACTATCAATCGTGCAGGCGATTTCTCTGCTTATCAAGTAGACTTCGTTTCAACTATTACAACTCTTGAAAATCTTTCTGAACTATTGAGTTACAAGTGTCAAGGTCAACCACTAGCAATCGTAAGTTCAGATAATCGTATTTTGAATAAATTACAAGCAGAATACAAATTGAATCTTGAGGGTGTTCAGTTTGTTAACTTGCAAAATGTCAAAGATCTTTTAGCATTTGAGAATGTACTTTTCGTAGAAGAATATGGTGTTACTCGCTATAAGAAATTTGAAGAAAGTATGCAAGAAGTGAGAAATCTAAACCGTTCAGTTTTAGGTGTGATTACTTTTGCACTATAATGATTTGATTTACATAAAGAATTAAAAATCATCCAAGACAAAGGAGGACCCGAATGGTCCTCCTTTGTCTTTGGGAAAAATTCAGATTTGACAGAATACTGTAGAAAAGATTTCTAGAGGATTTGGATAAGGTTTCGTCAGGGAGGACAAACATGGCTTGAGGAACAGATTTCCCAGTCAAATAGGTTTTTTTAACTAACTTTATGATATAATAAATCAACGAGGTAAATTGAATGAAAAAGTATAAAAATTAAATGCCCTGGCTTATATGGGGATTCGTGTTTTAAATATTATTTTCCCAATTTTGACGGGTACCTATGTTGCGCGTGTTCTAGATCGAACAGACTATGGTTATTTCAACTCTGTTGATACCATTTTGTCTTTTTTCTTGCCCTTTGCAACCTATGGAGTCTATAATTACGGACTTCGAGCTATTAGTAATGTAAAAGATAATAAGAGGGAATTAAATAAAGTCTTTTCAAGTCTTTTTTATTTGTGTGTAGCTTGTATGATTATTACAAGTGCCGTCTATCTTTTTATCGTATCCGTTATTCTTTAATAGTAATCCTGTTATTAAGAAAAATCTTCTTGGTAATGGGAGTTCAACTCATAGCTCAGATTTTCTCAATCGAATGGGTGAATGAAGCGCTTGAGAATTATAGCTTTTTATTTTATAAAACAGCATTTATTCGCATTCTCATGCTGGTATCCATCTTTTTATTTGTGAAAAATGAGCATGATATTGTTATCTATACACTGATTATGAGTCTTTCAACTCTCATCAATTATCTCATTAGTTATTTTTTTGGATTAAAAAGAGATATTCAGTTTGTTAAGGTTACATTAGAAGAATTTAAACCTCTTTTTCTTCCTTTGACAGCCATGCTGATCTTTGCCAATGCCAATATGCTATTTACCTTCCTGGATCGTCTCTTTTTGGTAAAAACTGGAGTTGATGTGAATGTCAGTTACTATACGATGGCACAACGGATTGTAACAGTTATCGCTGGTGTTGTTACGGGTGCGATTGGAGTCAGTGTTCCTCGCTTGAGCTACTATCTAGGTATTGGAAAAAAAGAAGAGTATGTAAATTTGGTAAATCGAGGAAGTCGCATTTTCAACTTCTTCATCATTCCACTTAGTTTTGGATTGATGATTTTAGGGCCAAATGCAATCCTTTTATACGGTAGTGAGAAGTATATTGGTGGTGGCATCTTGACATCTCTCTTTGCATTTCGCACGATTATTCTTGCCTTAGATACTATTCTAGGCTCTCAAATTCTCTTTACAAATGGATTTGAAAAAAGAATTACAGTTTATACCTTATTTGCTGGTGGACTGAACCTAGTTCTTGATAGTCTCCTCTACTTTAATAATATTATTACACCGGAGTATTATTTGATTACGACGATGTTATCGGAAAGTTTTCTCCTGATGCTCTACGTTATCTTTATTCATAAGACCAAGCTCATTAATCTAGGACATATCTTCAAATATACGGTGCGTTATTCTCTTTTCGCATTGACATTTGTTCCGATCTACTTTTTAGTTAATCTTGTTTATCCGGTCAAAATGGTTATCAACCTACCTTTCTTGATCAATATGATGATCATCATGGCCTTATCAGCTCTTAGCTACATTGGTTTGCTCGTTTGGACCAAAGATAGTATCTTTTATGAATTTTTAGGTCATGTCATCTCGCTCAAAAAACGTATTAAAAAATCTTAGGAGGAATAGATGAGAAGATTAAGTATCGAAGAGGCTAAACAAATTGAACTTGATATTTTAGCTTTTATTGACTCGTTTTGTAAAAAGCATGATATTGATTATTTTATCAATTATGGCACCTTGATTGGAGCTATTCGTCACAAGGGTTTTATCCCCTGGGATGATGATATAGACCTCTATGACACGTGAAAAACTACGAACGTTTTATCCAGTTATTTCATCAAGAACAATCGAAATATAAGATTTTTAGCCTTTGGAAACTGATGATCACTACTATAATAATTTTATAAAGATTGTAGATTCGACAACGAGAATAGTGGATACACGAAATACAAAAAAACGTATGATTCTGGAATTTTCATTGATATTTTTTTCCAATGGATTCTTTTCAACGATACTAAGGTTATCGATGTTTGCTATAAGTTGGAAAGCTTTTAAGTTATTGTCCTTCAGTAAGCATAAGAATATTGTTTATGGAGATAGTAAGTTAAAAGACTTAATTCGTTCCTTCTTCTGGTTTATCTTTCGTCCGATTTCTCCCCGTTATTTTTGCGAGTCGAATTGAACAGCAAATTCAAAAGTATAGGGTAAAAAGATGGTAAATATATCGCTTTTTATTCCTTCCAAGTTTAAGGAAAAAGAAGTCTTTGCCAAAGAAGTTTTTTTGAAGATTTAATTGAAGTTCCTTTTTGAACATCTAATGCTTTCAGCACCGAAACAATATGATGCTATTTTTGAAGCAGTATTATGGTGATTATATGACTCTGCCACCAAAAGAAAAAAACAGTTTTATAGTCACGAATTTGAAGCCTATAAATTGGAGGATTAAATGCAGTACTTAGAAAAAAATGAGATTAAAGAAATTCAACTAGGTATTTTGGACTATGTTGATGAAATTTGTAAGAAAAATGATATTCCTTATTTCCTCAGCTATGGAACCATGCTGGGAGCTGTTCGTCATAAGGGAATGATTCCCTGGGATGATGATATCGATATTTCACTGTATAGAAAAGACTATGAGCGTCTATTAAAAGCAATTGAGGAGGACAAACATCCTGTTTATCGTGTTCTTTCTTACGATACCTCTTCATGGTATTTCCATAATTTTGCAGCTATTTTAGATACATCAACTGTAATTGAAGATAACGTAAAATATAAGCGCCATGACACTAGTTTGTTCATTGATGTCTTTCCAATCGATCAATTTTCAGATTTAAGTATTGTTGATAAGAGCTATAAATATGTTGCTTTGCGTCAGCTTGCTTATATCAAGAAAGAACGTGCGGTTCACGGAGATAGCAAATTAAAAGATTTCCTTCGCTTGTGTACTTGGTATCCTCTCAGACTAGTTAATCCGAGATATTTCTATAAGAAAATAGATGAGTTAGTTAAAAATAGTGTGACAGACAATCCTACTTATGAGGGAGCCATTGGAGTTGGAAAAGAAAAAATGAAAGAAGTCTTTCCAGCAGGAACCCTTAAAGAACTGATTTTAACAGAGTTTGAAGGTCGAATGGTACCTATTCCAAAGAATTACGATACCTTTTTAGCCCAGATGTATGGGGATTACATGACTCCGCCATCAAAAGAAATGCAGGAGTGGTATAGCCATAGTATAAAGGCTTATCGAAAGTAAGAGTTTAAACTTTTACAAATAGAAAAAGTTAACAGAATATTCAATTAAATAAAGGGAAATATAATTTATATGAAAAAAATTTAAAAAAATAAAAAAATATACTATTATACAGTTGTCTTCTATATACCTTAGTGATACTATCTTTATCGAAACCAGCTTTTGCTGATACTATTTCTACTGGTGGAGGTAATAGGATCCATTTTATTAATTTGAAATCAAAGTCAGGAAGTGATGCTATCCTCTTGGAAAGCAATGGACATTTTGGTTTAATTGATATGGGTGAAGACTATGATTTTCCAGATGGAAGTAATCCACTCTATCCAGATCGTTGGGGAATTAGTAGGGAGAATGAAGATACAATTGAGGACAGACTTTTCCGCCATTTAAAACAAGTTGGTGTTAAAAAATTAGATTTTGTTTTAGGAACCCATGTTCATAGTGATCATATTGGTACTGCAGATGAAGTTTTAAAACGTTACTCTGTTGACAGATTTTATCTCAAAAAATATTCAGACGAACGTATTACAACACAGTGGAGATTGTGGGATAATCTCTATAATTATGATAATGCAGTGAGAACAGCTCTAGAACGTGGTGTAACTCTTATTCAAGATATTTCTGATCAGGATAGTCATTTTAAATTGGGTGATATGGATATCCAACTATACAATTATAAAAATGAGTATGGTCCTGATGGGAATTTAAAAAGAGTCTATGATGATAACTCTAACTCAATTGTTGCTGTGGTGAATGTAGCTGGTAAGAAAATCTATCTAGGTGGAGACTTAGATAATGATCAGGGGGCTGAAGATAGATTAGGTCCTGTAATTGGTAAAGTAGATATGATGAAATGGAATCATCATTATGATGCCACGATTTCAAACACAGTTAACTTTATTGAAAATTTGTCACCTAGCATAGTTGTTCAAACAAGTGGAGCAGATATTAATCGTCAATCAACAACTAATTTGCTTCGAGAAAAAAATATACAAATTATCAAGGCTTATAGTAAAACCAAAGATGCGACAGTATTTGATATCAGCGATAGTGGTTTTTCAAATGTATCAGACTCTTTCCCTGATATTCCTACAGTATCAGAAAAGTGGTATAAGGAAGATGGCTACTGGAAATATCGTCTATCTGATGATCAAATGGCTATTGGTTGGAAAAAAATTAATGGGGTTTACTATTTCTTTAATGGACAAGGCCAAATGCAGGCTGATAGATGGCTTCATCTGAAAGATTCTAAAGAAAAAATAGATGGAAACTGGTATTATCTCAACAACGATGGAAGTATGCAGGTATCAGGTTGGTTTAAGCATGATGGGACTTGGTACTATATCACATGGTCTGGTGCTAGAACATACAATGAACTAGCTGAAATAGGTGGCAAAAAGTACCTATTTGATAAAGATGGTAAAATGCTTACTGGCTCACAAGTCTTTAATGGTAAGAAAATGTTCTTTGCAAGTAGTGGGGCATTACAGTCAGATGAGACAGGCTCTGGATGGCAAAAAATTGAATCAAACTGGTACTACTTTGATGAAGAAGGAAAACAAATAGTTGGTAAAAAAGAAATTAATGGAGTAACCTACTACTTTGATAATAAGGGAGTTATGCAAACAGGTTGGGCCTTGATTGAAGGGCATTGGAACTATTTTGCAAGTTCCGGAGCGATGAAAACAGGCTGGATCAAGGATAAAGATATTTGGTATTACTTGGATAAAGAAGGTGTCATGCTAACTGGGGTCCAAGAGATCGAAGGTACTCGCTATTATCTAAATGCAAGTGGGGCTATGCAAACTGGCTGGAAATGGTTTGATAATCATTATAGTTACTTCACAAGTAGTGGAGCAATGAAGACAGGCTGGTTAAAAGACAAGGAACTTTGGTACTATTTAGATAAAGAAGGTATCATGCAAACTGGCCTACAAGAAATTGAAGGTGCTCGCTATTATCTCAATGCAAGTGGAGCTATGCAGACCGGCTGGAAATGGCTTGATAATCATTATAGCTACTTCACAAGCAGTGGAGCAATGAAGACAGGATGGCTCAAAGAAAACGATCTTTGGTATTATCTAGATAAAGAAGGTATCATGCAAACTGGCCTTCAAGAAATCGAAGGTACTCGCTATTATCTAAATGCAAATGGAGCCATGCAAACCGGTTGGAAATGGTTTGATAATCATTATTATTACTTCACAAGCAGTGGAGCTATGAAGACAGGTTGGTTCAAAGATAAGGGGCTCTGGTACTATCTCCAAACTGAGGACGGAGTCATGGCAACAGGTCTTCAAGAGATTGATGGCTCTCGTTATTATCTCAATACTAGCGGCGCAATGGAGACTGGCTGGAAACAGTTGAATGGCAATTGGTACTATTTCCAAGCTGATGGTTCGCTCCTAAGAAATGGGACAACACCTGATGGCTACAAGGTCAATCAAGATGGTATTTGGAGCTTAAATCCTGTAAAAGAGGAAGAAGTTCAGGGAAATCAAGAAGATCCTAAGAAGGGTTCTGATAAGCCGGTAGATAAGGAAGAAATCAGCAGATGCCCAAGAAACTCCGACTTTGAAGGCAGATAAAGAATAAGTGCTTTCTACCTCTTATTAAGTCTTCGAGAAAGTTTCCTATGTGCTAGTGTTTCACTCACTACCTAGGTTTGTTATGAAATAGTATTTATATACATCTCAAAGAATCGATTAATGTTTTTTTAGAATGAGAATATTGATCAACTTTGGGATGTTTTTTTGATTCTTTACCCCTAAATTGTTGAAAAAAATTTTCTTAGTCTTCAAATCGAAATATTTTGATAAGAAATTTTAAAAAAACACCGATTAGATAAATAAGAAAAAAATTATGGTATAATAAAAACGATACAAAAAAAGGAGTATATATGGACATTTCAGAAATTCGTCAAAAAATTGACGCCAATCGTGAAAAATTAGCTTCTTTTAGGGGGTCTCTTTGACCTCGAAGGGTTAGAAGAAGAAATTGCCATTTTGGAAAACAAAATGACAGAACCTGATTTTTGGAACGATAATATTGCTACCAAAAAACGTCGCAAGAATTAAATGAACTAAAAAAATACCTACAATACTTTCCACAAGATGGAGGAGTTGCAGGATGAAGCTGAAATCTTACTAGACTTTTTAGCAGAGGATGAGTCTGTTAAAGATGAGTTGGTGGAGAAGTTAGCTGAGCTAGATCAGATGATGACTAGCTACGAGATGACTCTGCTCTTGTCAGAGCCTTATGATCATAATAATGCTATTTTAGAGATTCACCCAGGTTCTGGTGGAACAGAAGCCCAAGACTGGGGCGATATGCTTCTTCGTATGTATACTCGTTATGGGAACGCTAAAGGCTTTAAGGTTGAAGTCTTGGATTATCAAGCAGGTGATGAAGCAGGTATTAAGTCAGTGACCTTGTCTTTTGAAGGGCCAAATGCTTATGGACTTCTCAAGTCAGAAATGGGAGTTCACCGTTTGGTACGTATCTCACCATTTGACTCAGCTAAGCGTCGTCACACCTCGTTTACTTCTGTAGAAGTTATGCCAGAGTTGGATGATACTATTGAAGTTGACATCCGAGAAGATGATATCAAGATGGATACTTTCCGCTCGGGTGGAGCAGGTGGACAAAACGTCAACAAGGTTTCAACAGGTGTCCGCTTGACCCACATTCCAACAGGGATTGTTGTTGCATCGACTGTTGATCGTACTCAGTATGGAAACCGTGACCGTGCGATGAAGATGCTTCAGGCAAAACTCTATCAGATGGAGCAGGAAAAGAAAGCTGCGGAGGTAGATGCCCTTAAGGGGGATAAGAAAGAAATCACATGGGGAAGCCAAATCCGTTCCTATGTATTTACCCCTTATACAATGGTAAAGGATCACCGTACCAGTTTTGAAGTTGCGCAGGTAGATAAGGTCATGGATGGAGACTTAGATGGTTTCATCGATGCCTATCTAAAATGGCGTATTAGTTAAAAGAAAGGAAGTCACATGTCGATCATTGAAATGAGAGATGTTGTCAAAAAGTATGACAACGGGACAACAGCCTACGTGGCGTCTCTGTAAATATTGAACCAGGAGAGTTTGCCTATATCGTAGGTCCTTCAGGTGCAGGTAAGTCAACTTTTATCCGTGCCTTGTACCGTGAAGTTAAAGTTGAAAAAGGAAGTTTGCAGGTTGCAGGTTTTAATCTTGTTAAGATTAAAAAGAGAGATATTCCGCTTTTGCGTAGAAACGTAGGCGTCGTCTTTCAGGATTACAAGCTCTTGCCAAAGAAAACTGTTTATGAGAACATTGCTTACGCAATGGAGGTTGTCGGTGAAAGCCGTCGCAATATCAAAAAACGTGTTATGGAAGTTTTGGATCTTGTTGGTTTGAAACACAAAGTTCGTTCATTCCCTAATGAATTATCAGGTGGTGAGCAACAACGTATCGCCATTGCTCGCGCTATCGTAAACAATCCTAAGGTATTGATTGCCGACGAACCAACGGGGAACTTGGACCCAGATAACTCATGGGAAATCATGAACCTCTTGGAGCGCATCAACCTCCAAGGTACGACTGTTTTGATGGCGACCCACAACAGCCAAATCGTAAATACCTTGCGCCACCGTGTCATTGCCATCGAGAATGGTCGTGTGGTTCGTGACGAAGCGAAAGGAGAGTACGGATACGATGATTAGTAGATTTTTCCGCCACCTATTCGAAGCTTTAAAGAGTTTAAAGCGTAATGGGTGGATGACCATTGCTGCTGTCAGTTCAGTAATGATTACCTTGACCTTGGTTGCTATTTTTGCCTCAGTTATCTTTAATACTGCAAAATTGGCAACGGATATCGAAAACAACGTCCGCGTCATGGTTTATGTCCGTAAAGACGTTGAAGACAATAGTGAAACCATTGTCAAAGAGGGTCAAACAGTCACTAATAATGACTACCACAAGGTTTATGATGCCCTCAAGGCTATGCCAGCTGTTAAAAGTGTAACTTTCTCAAGTAAAGAAGAGCAGTACCAAAAGCTGACTGAAACCATGGGTGACGAGTGGAAGGTTTTTGAAGGAGATGCCAATCCTCTTCATGATGCCTATATAGTAGATACCAATTCACCAAGTGATGTGAAACCAGTCGCTGAAGAAGCTAAGAAAATCGAAGGAGTTTCTGAAGTTCAAGACGGTGGTGCCAATACGGAACGCCTCTTCAAGTTGGCTTCCTTCATCCGTGTTTGGGGATTGTTCATTGCAGGACTCTTGATCTTTATCGCAGTCTTCTTGATCTCAAATACCATTCGTATCACTATCATTTCACGTAGTCGTGAAATCCAAATCATGCGTTTGGTTGGTGCTAAAAACAGCTACATCCGTGGCCCATTCTTGCTAGAAGGTGCCTTTATTGGTTTGTTGGGAGCAGCTCTTCCATCAGTTCTGGTATACTTTATCTATAACCGAGTATTCCAATCTGTCAACCCATCCTTGGTTGGACAAAACCTATCCTTGATTACCCCAGATACCTTTATTCCATTGATGATCGGTCTTTTGTTCCTCATCGGAATCTGTATCGGTTCACTTGGTTCAGGAATCTCAATGCGTCGATTCTTGAAAATCTAAGTAAGATAGTTTACTAAAATCTATAAAAAGTAGGATACCATCGAGGCTTGACCGAGTCGGATGGTCCTACTTTTTATGTTGAACTTATAAAAGCAGTTGCTTGCCAATTTTTGGGAAACAGTGTATGATAGGAAAGGACCTTTTTGCTAAAAGAGTGATAGGGACTAGATGAAAGATAACTTTTATTTCTACAGTAATATCTAGCTCTTTTGACTTAACATAAATAATGAATGAGGATAAAATGAAACAATTTTTGGAAAAAGTGAGTATACTTTCCCTGTCGTTAGTATTGATCACATCATTTTCTATATCAAGTGCCCTACCAGCCATGTTTGACTATTATCAGGGCTATTCGACTGGTCAGGTCGAGCTCTTGGTCAGCCTTCCATCCTTTGGGATTATGGCCATGCTCCTCTTAAATGGAGTTTTAGAACGGATTTTTCCTGAACGTCTCCAGTTGACCCTGGGACTTTTGATTTTATCAATCAGCGGAACAGCTCCCTTCTGGTATCAGGGATACTACTTTGTCTTTGCTACTCGTCTTCTGTTTGGGATTGGTGTGGGGATGCTAAACGCCAAGGCCATCTCGATCATCAGTGAACGGTACCATGGCAAAACTCGTATCCAGATGCTTGGTTTTCGTGGGTCAGCTGAGGTAGTGGGAGCCTCTATCTTGACTCTGGCAGTTGGTCAACTCTTGACCTTTGGATGGACTGCAACCTTCTTAGCCTATGCAGCAGGTTTAGTGGTTCTTGTACTCTTCCTTCTCTTTGTCCCTTATAACAAAGAAGATGTTCATGAATCCAAGCAAAAGACAGAAGAAGTAGCGAAACTAACTCGCTCCATGAAACAGTTGATTTTCTTTCTAGCTATCGGTGCTGCAGTCATTGTATGTACCAATACAGCTATTACCTTCCGTATTCCTAGTCTCATGATTGAGGCAGGCTTTGGAGATGCTCAATTGTCTAGTCTGGTACTCAGTGCCATGCAGTTGATTGGGATTCTGGCGGGAATTAGCTTTTCTTTCCTCATCTCTGCCTTTAAGGAAAAACTTTTATTGGTTGCGGGTGTAACCTTTGGTATTGGGCAAATCATCATTGCTCTTTCACCTTCTCTTTGGGTTGTCGTTGCTGGTTCGGTCTTAGGAGGATTTGCCTACAGCATCGCTCTGACGACTGTCTTTCAGTTAATTTCTGAGAGAATCCCAGCAAAGCTCCTCAACAAAGCAACTTCCTATGCTGTTTTGGGATGTAGTTTTGGTGCCTCCTTAACACCTTTTGTTCTTTCAGGAATTGGCTTAGTAACAACGAATGGTCGAATGACCTTTATCATTCTAGGAGCATGGATGATTGCGACATCAGTCCTTGTTTCTCTCCTATTGAAAAAAGAAGGTTAATAAAAAGAGGCTGAGAAAAAATCATTACAATCAGAAAAACGCATACTATCAGGTGTTGAAAAGCCTTGATACTATGCGTTTTATTTTTTTCATTTTCTGATAATACTCTTCGAAAATCAAATTCAAACTGCGTCAACGTCGCCTTGCCGTATATGTGTTACTGACTTCGTCAGTTCTATCCACAACCTCAAAACGGTGTTTTGAGCAACCTGCGGCTAGTTTCCTAGTTTGCTCTTTGATTTTCATTGAGTATAAAATTGAGTTTTTGATCAACTTTTTTTAGTGGTCAGGCGAACATTTGCCAAAAGTAATCAATGATGTAGGTCAAGCCGTATGTGTAAACGACCAGGGTAAAGGCTTGGTCAGAACGATGATAGTCATGTAACGCTTGAAGCTCATCTTGGTTAGAGCTGCCAGCATACAGAGAAAGTCCGCTGGACTAACCGGCCAAATCATCATAAAGATAAAGAATCGATCAAAGCGATTACCCTTGTCTAGCCAACCGATGTACTTATCATAGGTACGCTTGCTGACGACAGACTGAACAAAGGGTGCTCCGTAGAGGCGAACCAGGTAAAAGATAATGGCGCAACCAATAACGATTCCAATATAGTTATAAATAGTTCCAATAATGTGACCGTAGATAAAGACACCTGCCACAGAGGTTAGAGCACCAGGAATGATAGGAACAACCGTCTGCAAAATCTGTAAAAAGATAAAAAGTGGTGGTCCCCAGATACCGGCCTGTTGGATAAAGGCAGATAGGGTTTCCTTGGAATGCAAAACGCCAGCCTGATAGGCCCAGATACAGAAAATCAAAGTACCAACTCCACCGATGATGGAAGAAATATTAATTGCTTGCTGTAGAAGGGGAGAAACAGCTTTCATTTGTTTATCGTGTGACATGTAAACTCCTCTTGAGTAGTATGATTCTACTATACCATATTTTGAGGAGAAAGACTATATGGGGTACTTCATGTGACTTTGCCTCAAGTATGGTAAAATGGGAATAAGAAAATGGCAGCTTAGAATGAGGAAAATCATGTTAGGATTGAAGTTTAATGGAACTTGGCGCAACTACCAAAGACAGGTCTTGGATAACTTTCAGGAATATCAAGCAGATGGCCATGTCCACTTGGTAGCAGCACCAGGTTCAGGTAAAACAACCATTGGTATCGAGTTAATTGCCCGCTTTGATAAGCCAGCTCTGGTTTTGGTGTCGACTGTTACCATTCGGGAACAATGGGTAGATAGGATTCGCCAGGCCTTTTTAGAGAATGAGGACCAGGTCACAAGTCTCGTTTCTCAAAATCTCAAGGACATGAAGCAAATCACCATCGCCACCTACCAAGCCTTTCACAGTGCCATGCAACAAGTACAATCGCAAGAAGATAATGGAGAGGTTGAGGACTTTGTCGGATTTGACCTAATTGCCAGCCTCAAGGAAAGGGGCGTTGAAACCCTCTGTCTGGACGAATGCCATCACTTGAGAAATGAATGGTGGAAAGCCTAGAAGATTTCCGTAAGAAATATCCGCAACTGCGGGTCATTTCTCTAACCGCAACCCCTCCCTATGATAGTGAACCAGAACTCTGGGCGCGTTATCTCCAGATGTGTGGGGAGATCGACCAAGAAATCACGGTGCCAGAACTGGTCAAGGAGGAGACACTTTGTCCTCACCAAGACTTTGTTTATATCTGTACTCCGACCAAGGAAGAGGAGAAGGTTCTTCAGGACTTTGAAGATGCCAAGTGGCAGTATCTCAGTCACTTAGTAGATGAACCTGAGTTTAAGGAGTTAATTGCTAGCTCCAAGGTTCTTAATGGCCAAATCTCGGCAGATCTACTTCTTGAAGATCCCAAGTATCTCTCGGCCATCCTCATTTATCTTCATTCTCAAAAGCTAGAAATCCCTAAGCACTTACGAGATTTATTAGGTGCTGAAGGCTTGCCTGCTCTTAATTACTACTGGCTCGAAGTCCTCTTGCAAGGTCTTCTCTATCAGACACCTGATTGGTATGAGGATCCACAGGAGACAAAGAAAAAGATAGAGGCCGAATTGAAATCAAGAGGATTGATTGAAAAACGTCAGGTCTTCTTGGTAAAATCCAAGGCCAATGACCAAATCCTCAACCAATCTCTAGGAAAACTGGCTGGCATCGCATCTATCTTTGAAACCGAGTATGCTAGTCTAGGTCAGGACTTGAGACAGTTAGTCTTGGCGGACTATATCCGCAAGGATTTTGCTAGTTATCTGGGAGATGACCAAGCGCCAATCACGCAATTAGGTGTCCTCCCTTAATTTGAAACTATTCGTCGCAGTGCACAAAAGCAAGGCTTGTCTGTCCCTATAGCAGTCCTTTCAGGTAGCGTCGTTATCATACCGGCCAATGTCAAGGAAGAACTCCAAGCACTCTTGCCAACAGTCGCTTTGACCTTCTCAGCCATCGGAAAACTCGATCAAGGCGCCTATCTCCAAGTAGAATTTCCATATAGCTTTAAGGGGATGGTCGCAGCAGTGACCGAGCTCTTCCAACGTGGTTCTATCCAGGTCTTGGTCGGCACTAAGTCTCTCTTGGGAGAAGGATGGGATGCACCTTGCGTCAACTCTCTCATCTTAGGAAGTTTTGTCGGAAGCTTTATGCTCAGCAATCAAATGCGGGGCCGTGCTATCCGTATCTGGCCAGGGCATCCAGATAAGACCAGCAATATCTGGCACCTGGTCGCTATCAAACCTTACAAAAATCCAGCCTTTTCTAATGAAAATCAAGAAGAACAAGACCTCAATCCATATCAGGACCTGCAAACCCTTGCCCGTCGTATGGACCATTTCCTTGGCTTGTCCTATAAGGAAGAGACCATCGAAACAGGTCTGGATCGCTTGAACTTTCCTGAGTTCCCACTTAAGAAAAAGAAACTCGAAGACTACAACGAGAAGATCAAGGAACTTTCCAAGGATCGTGGCTCCCTTCGTAAAAAATGGCAGGACTCTCTCATCGTTGCTGACAAGATTGAGATTGTCAATGAAGTGGCGACCAACAGCAAACGAATCCCTCTGCTTGCGCTAGCAGACGCTGAAAAGTGGCTTCGCTATGCTTTTATGGTATTTGCCATTAGTCTCCTAGCCTATATCTTTAGACTAACTTTCTTTTCCTTGCCATGGCTGACAGCTCTTTGTGTTCTCTTCCTAGCCATCACAGCCTTCCGATATTACAGCTACAAGAGTCCTTATAAACGCTTGCGCCAAATCGGTGAAGCTATTCGCAAGGTCATGGTAACTGCGGGACATTTGTCAGATGACCAGTCGCGCGTGCAGGTTGATGAGGACAAGGACAGCTTTAACGTCTTTGCCTATCTAAAAGGTGGAAGCATGCGAGACAAGGAGCTCTTTTCTCAGACCTTGGGTGAATTCTTTGCTCCCGTGGACAATCAACGCTACCTCTTAGTAGCTCAAAAAGCCCCAGCTGGCCAATCCAAGTATTTCATAGTTCCCAGCCTCTTTGAAAAACGCAAGGAAGATGCCCAGCTCTTTCTGGACTCCGTCGCACCACACATAGGCAACTACCAACTCGTCTACACCCGAAACGAAGCAGGCAGAAAAATCTTGCTCGAAGCTAGGCTCAAATCCCTAGCAAACAAAAACGACCGCATCATCACCAAGAAAAAGGTTAAAAGTGCTTTGAAGTAGGGAGGGAGAAGAAGTTTTTCTGATAGGACTATGATATAATAATAACTAGAATGTAAACCTCTGAAGGAGAAATATAGATGCAGGTAAAACCAGAACTGGAAATAGAAAAACAACTGATTAACCAGCTGGTAACTGGTGAAAGCCAATGGACTTATAGAGAAGACCTAAAAACAGAAGAACAACTATGGGACAATTTCTTTGAGAAACTAGCCCAAAACAACGTTGCTCTGCTGGCAGACCATCCCTTGACTGAACAGGAAAAACGCCAGATTCAGAACCAATTAAACTTTGTCAGCTACTATGATGCTGCTAAGTGGTTGGTTGGAGAAAACGGCATTGCCAAAGTCGAAGTTCAAAGAGAAGATGCAAGCCTAGGTACCATCCGTTTATCAGTCATTTGGCGAGACAATATCGCAGCAGGAAAGTCTAGCTACGAAGTTGTCAATCAAGTCCAAAGAGAAAAAGTAAATCCTATGGATCAAGACCGTAGACTGGATGTTACTCTTCTCATCAACGGCTTACCCATGATTCAAATCGAACTCAAGAGTTCCCAAGCAGCATTTATCGATGCCTTTCATCAGATAAAAAAATATGACCGTGAAGGTAAATTCCGTGGCATCTACTCTAGCTTGCAGATGTTTGTAGTGACCAACAAGATCGATACACGCTATATCGCTGCAGCTCGTGAAAATAAACTCAACAAGCAATTTCTAACCAAGTGGGTGGATAAGGACAATCATCCTGTGACAAACTTGACTAGTTTTGCCCATGAAGTCCTTCGATTCCTCGTGCTCACCAGATGGTCATGCAGTATTCTGTCATTGATGATAGCAAGAAATCTCTCATCCTTTTGCGTCCCTATCAGATCCACGCCATCGAAGCAGTGCAAGAAGCTTCTCGCCAGCAAGCATCAGGCTATGTTTGGCATACGACAGGTTCAGGGAAGACCTTGACCTCTTATAAGGTAGCTCGCAATCTCCTTCAGATTCCGTCCATCCAAAAGACGATTTTTGTCGTTGACCGCAGGGACTTGGACCAACAGACCACATCATCCTTCCTCTCTTATGCGACCAATGATGTCATCGATATCGATGAGACGGATAATACCCATGATTTGGTCAAGCGCTTAGGAAGTAATGATAAACGTGTCGTGGTGACTACCATCCAGAAAATCACCACCATGATGCGTAAGTTTGACCAAGGTCTTTACCAACGTGATGCGGACAAAATCAAGGGTCTCCGAGTAGCCTTTGTCGTGGATGAATGCCACCGTGCCGTGACACCACAAACACAAAAAGACATTAAAGCCTTTTTCCCTCAGTCCCTCTGGTATGGTTTTACAGGTACGCCCATCTTTAAGGAAAATAAACGCCAGCAGGTCGGTGACCTAGCTCAAACCACCCAGCAACAGTATGGAGACCGTCTCCATGAGTATACAGTCAAGGAAGCCATCCATGATGGTGCTGTCTTAGGCTTTAAGGTAGACTATCGCAATACCCTCATCACAGACCAGGCTGAAGAAAAAATACCTGATAGCGTCTATGAGAATGAGGAACACATGCTGGAAGTCTTGGATGCTATTATCAATAAATCGCGCCAACAACTAGCTTCCAAAAAGGAGTGGGCAATACCTACAATGCCATCCTGACGGTCAAGTCTATCCCTCAAGCCCAAGCCTACTATGACCTTCTCAAAAGAGTCAAGGCTGGTCAGACACGGGTCAAGGTATCTGAGAGAGTCAAGATGGTCCTTCCGGACTTTCCAAAGGCGACCATCACTTACTCCGTTACGGAGAATGAAGAAGACTCAAGAGCCAACCAAGACCACATGAAGCAGGTCTTAGAGGACTATAACCAAGAGTTTGATACTCACTTTACCATGGCGGATCTTCGTGGTTTTAATACAGATGTCAATAACCGTCTAGCCCGAAAACAAGATAAGTATCTCTATCGCAATGAACAGTTGGACTTGGTCATCGTAGTCAATCGTCTCCTAACGGGATTTGATGCCCCTTGTCTATCGACTCTCTTTATCGACAGAAAGCCCATGAAACCGCAGGATCTGATTCAGGCCTTTAGTCGAACCAATCGTATCTTTGATTCTAGAAAGAACTATGGCCATATCATCACCTTCCAAAAGCCTCTAGCCTTTAAGGAAGCAGTCGATAATGCCCTCAAGCTTTACTCAAATGGTGGTGAAAATGATATCCTAGCGCCTAGCTGGGAAGAAGAAAAGAGAAACTTTTTGAGAAGTTGTAGTGACTTCCAAAACCTCATCTCAAATGAGCCACTAGAAGGCTTCCCACTAGAACAAATGTCCACTCCTCAGTTGAGAAAAATCGCCAAGACCTATCAAGCATTTGATAAGTATCTAGCTTCTATCCGAGTATACAAGGAGTATGATGAAGTTGAAATATGCCAAGAGACAGGCTTGGCAGATGAATTGCTCGAAGTCTATCTCGGTCTCTACAAAAACATCCTTGCTGAACTAAAAGGTCGTGACGGAGAAGGGACTGGCGGTAACGATGATGGACCTTTTGATATCCACTATGAACTAGAGTCTATCCAAATAGATGAGATCAACTATGACTATATCCTGACCTTGATCCAAAGCCTGCTCGAGCAAGAGCAGAGTCCGGAAAAGAGTCTCAGTCCACAGGATAGAGAAGCAGTGGATACCTATATCCAAAGTCTGGAGAAGACCAATCCAAATCTGGCACAGATCATCTCAGAACTTTGGCAAGAAGTACAGGCAAATCCTGATCGCTACAGAGGTCAATCCATCGCCAATATCCTTGATCAGATGATTGAGACAGTCATCCAGCAGCATATCCAAGAATTTAGTAAGACCTGGTATGTAGGTGAAGATGAACTCCGCTATTATGTCAATCACTACCGCAAGGGCGCTAAAAAACAACTAGGAGAAAGCCAACTGACCAAGAGTCAGCGCTACAAGGACTATAAAGTTGACGTGGCAGATGCCCTCAACCCACTACTCTATAAAAAACAAATCAAAGAAGCTTATACCCAACTGATCGAAGAGGTGATTGAGCCGTTGAGGGTTAAGAGGTAATATATAGATTTTTTTAATTTTAATTAAATTATATAATACCTTTAAAAAAAGCCTTATTTAAGGCTTTTTTTGATGTTTATAAATTTTATAGAAGAATAAAAAAACTACATATTGTGGTTTTTTTAAAAAAATAAGTACAATTTATACATTATGTTGTGTTTTTCGGCTTGACTTTCTTTGATTAATTGATATAATAACAAATGTAGAATAAAAAAAGACGTCAGTTCGCTGACGACTTGATATGGTTATGAATTTTTAGCTAGTTCAGGAAAGCACTATTCAAAAATTCCATTTCCAGTGTATCATTTATTTGATAGATTGTAAATCAAAGCGAGAACATTCTAACCTACATTCTACAAAAATATTTTTAGAAAGTAGGTGATCGGGATTCAATTATCAAAAATATTTAAATAGAGAACAAATACAAAAAGGGTTAGACTTCTTAGATGTCGATACAAATGAAGATGTTATGTTATTTGTAGATCCTTTGTTATTGCCAGAAAAAAATTTAAAAATAATTGTGGATGATTTTATTAAGCAATCTTATGAGATTTATCGCGAAGGGAATAAGAAAGATTCATTTAATCTTTTTTCACATTCGAAAGAATGTAATGCGACTCACTTAGGATATTCTTCAAATAACTCAAAAGGGAAAGGTGTCTCAATGCAGATGCTTGACCAATTTTTTAGTTATGTAAAATCATCTGTTTTAGCTGTCCAAGAAAAAGCATTAACTTCAGTAGCTATGCCTTTATTTATTAAGAGGTTTTCTGAAGACAGAATGTCAGATTTGATTGTCAGTTTGCTGAAAAAAAGAGCTTATTATTTTTTTCGTTAGAGCAAGCTAAAAATACATGGACTTCAAATTAGCAGTGATACCAAAACTTTTGAATATTGGGATCACATGAATCATGAATGGGCAAAATTTAAGAGTCTTTATGTGTTGGATCCAGAGGAAAATAAAAAAGATAGATTATTGATACTGATTCCCAAAACAATAGTTAGTAAGAGATATATTATATCCCCTGCAAAAATATGTTTCTGATATCTTTAGTCGTTTACAGCTTTTTACCGATGTATCAGGATGCAAAAGGGAAACCTTACTCTAAAAAAACTCTGAGAGAACTTAAAATCAATAAACCATACAATGAAGATAAACAGAAGAACTATATTCTAGATTCAACAACTTCTTCTCCAGAGTATTTTATAAATTTCATGGAGCATTCAGAAAAAAATACAAAGACAACAAATCGATGCTTGATGATGAGTTAGTTAGTCTTTTATAGCTCCATAAATAATTGAATAGTGCTAGTAGAGAAGAAGTATTTTCTTCTCTTTTTTACTTTGTTATTAGCGTTCATATTTATTTTTTTCATGATATAATATAAAAAAATGATTAATGAGGTAAGTGAAAGAGTTTGAAAGCTATACTACCTAAAAATAAAAATTCAAAAAAATTTTTTTATGAAAAATGGAATAGAAAAAAATTACAAAGTATTGCTCCTCTGCGTGGAGGATTTGCTTTTAAAAGTGAAAAAAATTTCTAGATTCTGGAATTCCAATTGTTAGAATATCAAATATCAAATTTGACGGGACTGTTGGAGGGAGTTTGAATATTACTCTAAGATAAATTCGGATGAAAAAAATTTGTTCTTAGAGGGCGTTCAATTCTATTGGCTATGTCAGGTGCAACTACCGGGAAAAATAGCTATGTTAGATTCTGAGGAAGAATATTATCAAAAATCAACAGGGTAGAGTTATTTCCAAAATACTGGGGCAGTAAACTATGATTTTCTCTCTTCTGTTTTACAGACTAAAGAGTTTACAAATCAGCTAAATTCTGTATTGGTAGCAGGTGCACAACCAAATATATCTTCTAAAGAAATTGATTCTTTTGTTTTTTTATATTCCAGAATCATTGGACGAACAATCCGCCATCGGCTCCCTCTTCCGCACTATCGACGACCTTATGGTGAGCTACAAGGACAATCTTGCCAACTACCAATCTCTCAAGATGACCATGCTTTCCAAGATGTTTCCCAAAGCTGGACAGACAGTCCCTGAGATTCGCATAAATGGCTTTGAAGGTGAGTGGAAAAAGTCTAAATTAAAAAGATGTCACTAATCGTGTTCAGGGTAATGATGGAAGAATGGATTTGCCGACTTTAACCATTTCTGCTTCTGGCGGTTGGATGAATCAAATTGATAGATTTTCTGCTAATATTGCTGGAAAAGAACAAAAGAACTATACCTTGTTAAAAAAAGGGGAACTGTCATATAACCATGGTAATTCAAAATTAGCAAAATATGGAGTTGTTTTTGAGCTAAAGGAATATGAAGAAGCACTTGTTCCAAAGGTTTATCATAGTTTTAGAGTTAATCAACTTGCAGATGCAAAATTTATTGAAATAATGTTTTCAACAAAAAAATTCCAGATCGAGAATTAGGAAAAACTTGTTTCATCAGGGGCGAGAATGGATGGATTGTTAAATATTAGTTTTGATGAATTTATGAATATTGCTATTATTATCCCAACTTTTGCTGAACAACAAGCCATCAGCTCCTATTTCTCTAGTCTTGACCAGCTTATTACTTCGTATCAAGAAAAAAATTTCACAACTCGAAACACTCAAAAAGAAACTCTTACAGGATATGTTTATATAAAAAGGAGAATAGCGTTATGTCAAAAATAAAATCTAATCGTCTCACTAAAGATGATAAACCAGTTGTAGCTATATGCTATGATTTCGATAAAACTCTGTCTCCTGATGATATGCAAGCTCAAGGGTTTATCCAGAAGCTAGGATATGAAATTGGAGAGTTTTGGAAGAAGTCAAATGGTTTTGCCCATAAAAATGATATGGACCAAAATCTAGCCTATATGTATACTATGAAAACAGAATCTGAAGGAAAAGTTTTATTTACAAAAACTGAACTAGCTAGATTTGGCTCAGAAGTAGCATTATTCCCAGGAGTTGAAGGCTGGTTTGAACGAATCAGAAAGTATGGGAAAGAACGAGGTGTTACTGTTGAGCACTATATTATTTCATCGGGGTTGAAAGAGATGATAGAAGGTACTTCTATAGCTAAAAAAAGGGGGCCTTTAAGAAAAATTTATGCGACTTCTTTTTATTGTGATGAAAATGGGGTTGCAGTCTGGCCAGCTCAAGTAGTGAATTACACCAATAAGACGCAATTCCTATTTCGAATCACTAAAGGTGTTCTGGATGTAAATGACTCTGCAGTCAATGAATTTTTTTCCCAGAGAGTGATTTACGAGTTCCTTTTCAGAAATATGATTTATCTGGGTGATAGTGATACTGATATCCCCTGTATGAAACTAGTTAAAAATGCGAGGAGGCTATTCTATCGGTGTATTCAATCCAGAAACTAATGACAGAACTAAAGTTCACAAAAATGACTCGTGATAGTCGTATTGATTACTTTGTACCAGCAGATTACTCGGAAGGAACAGAACTTGATTATTTAATCAAGACAATTATTGATAAAACAGTATTTAATGAAAAAAATTGGAAAAATAAGAAAAAAATGCTGATAAGGTTGAAGCAGGCACAAGAAAACTGAGAGCAAAGAAAAAAATGAATTGAGTCATTTTTTTCAAATTTGGATAAGCGTGAACTAAACATTACTGGGTATTACGTATTTTTATATAATTAAAGGGAGAACTCATGGTATCTGTAACACAACGTATAAAAGAATTAACCAACCTCGAGGTGGTTATCTGCCCATCAAGTTATTTTCAGTAGAGCAGTTCGAAGACCATAGAATTCTGCATTCTGTAGAGTCCGTATCTCCAAGTTTAGTGGGGATTTGTGTGGACTACTTGACTCGTTTTATGAAAGGGGCAGAAGCCTGTGATGCTTTCAGAATTTCTCTCAAGGGAGCTCAGATGGTTGGTATGGGAGACCTAGCAGAAGCACTTCTTGATTTGGTTACAGGATTGGATGACTTATCGATAGAAAGTGCTTGTCGTCTAGCGTCCTTTGATGTCGTTTTTCGTGCAGGAATTAAGTATTATAAGCCTTTTGAGGAAATTGTACTGGATGCAGAAACGATAGAGAATGTTCGTATCATGGTAGAACGAAGCCTTTGCTTTTTCGACCTCTATGGTCCTTTAGTAAAAGATGGCTTTCATTTTCATGGAGGTTATACAGATACGATTGACAAGGGGGATGGAGATTTTCTTACCAAGGATACACTGTGGGATTTTAAGGTGACTAAAACAGCTCCCAATAAAGATCATACACTACAAGTCCTTGTATACTATATCATGGGTTTACATTCCTATGATACTGACTTCCTGTCTATCGAAAATCTTGGATTTTATAACCCTCGAAAAAATATCGTTTATCAACTTCCAGTCTCTTCCATTCCTTTAGATTTGATTCGAACGATTGAAAATGAAGTGATTTGTTATAAATGATTGCTTGTTTAAAAAAATAATTGCAAAACTTAGAAAGAAACATTATGGAAACAACACAAACTTCCCAGTCGCTCTACCAAGCCCTGTGGAACTCAGCGGATGTTCTCCGCTCTAAGATGGATGCCAACGACTACAAATCCTATCTTTTGGGCATGGTCTTTTATAAGTATCTGTCAGACAAGATGCTATTTTTCGTGGCTGAGACCATGGAAGAGGGGACAGATAGTCTGGAAGATGCCCTTGAGGTCTATCGCAACTACTACGAGGATGCGGAGACCCATGAGGATCTGGTCTCTGTCATGAACGATGAACTCAACTATATCATCAAGCCAGACTTGACCTTTACGGCTTTGGTAGCACGTGTCAATGAGGGGACTTTCCAGCTGGAAGATCTGGCTCAAGGTTTTCGTGATATCGAGCAGAGTGACGACCTCTATGAAAATCTCTTTGAAGATATCGACCTCTACTCTAAAAAGCTAGGGGCAACTCCACAAAAGCAAAACCAAACGGTAGCAGCAGTTATGAAAGAGTTGGCCGTGCTAGATGTGGCTGGTCATGCTGGTGATATGCTGGGGGATGCCTATGAGTATCTGATCGGTCAGTTTGCGACTGACTCAGGTAAGAAAGCTGGTGAGTTCTATACGCCTCAGCCCGTTGCCAAGCTCATGACTCAGATTGCCTTTTTGGGTCGTGAAGACCAGGAAGGATTTACCATCTATGATGCGACTATGGGGTCTGGCTCTCTCTTGCTCAATGCCAAGAAGTACTCTCATAAACCGCAGACGGTTGTCTACTTTGGTCAGGAGCTCAATACCTCAACCTATAACTAGCTCGGATGAACATGATCCTACACGGCGTTCCAGTTGAGAATCAATTTCTCCACAATGCCGATACACTGGATGAAGACTGGCCGACTCAAGAGCCGACCAACTTTGACGGTGTTCTCATGAACCCACCATACTCTGCCAAGTGGTCTGCAAGCTCTGGATTCCTGAATGACCCTCGTTTCTCTCCTTTTGGGAAACTGGCTCCCCAGTCCAAGGCTGACTTTGCCTTCCTCTTGCATGGATATTACCACCTCAAGCAGGATAATGGAGTCATGGCTATCGTCCTTCCTCACGGTGTCCTTTTCCGTGGCAATGCGGAGGGAACCATTCGTAAGGCCTTGTTAGAAGAAGGAGCCATTGATACGGTCATCGGTCTACCAGCCAATATCTTCTTTAATACCAGCATTCCAACTACGGTTATCATTCTCAAAAAGAACCGTACTAACCGTGATGTCTACTTTATCGATGCTTCTAAGGAGTTTGATAAGGGGAAAAACCAGAATATCATGACGGATGCCCATATTGAGAAGATTTTGGAAGCCTACAAGTCACGTGAGGAGATTGATAAGTTTGCCCACCTAGCAAGCTATGAAGAAATCGTCGAAAATGACTACAACCTCAATATCCCTCGTTACGTGGATACCTTTGAGGAAGAAGAAGTAGAGCCACTGACGGAAATCGTCAGCAAGATTAACGAGACAAATGAAGCTATCGAAAGCCAAACTGCTTCTCTACTTGAAATGCTGAATCAACTCCACGGAACCACACCAGAAACTGATGCTGAACTCAAAGAGTTTTTGAAAAACTTTAAAGGGTGATGGGGTAATTAATTCGCTCATTTTATAGATATAACTTTGTTTCCGTATTTCCTGGGAACTAGTAGAAAGTTAGGAGAAATATGGAAAATAACAACCAACGTGCCCTTTGTCAGCAACTCTGGGCGGAAATTAAATACCTTGTTTTGAGCCATTCCAGCAATATTTACAAGGATATTCGCCAGTATCTCAAGCAAGAAGTGGTGGAGCTGAGTCAGGTTCAAGAGATGATTGACCGTGCCTGCCAGATTCCAGAACACAGGGGTCAAGTTTGTAATGACTTTCAGCATATTTGGGGCTATTTTAAAGCAAGCTAGCCTTGATGAGCGCAAAGACTATATGCTCCTGCTGGATCGCTACCGCTTTGGTCAAGCTTCTAAGGAAGACTTGATTGCTAGGACTAGAGATTTGCTTGAGCGCTATCCAAATACCTACTTGCAACATTCGACTTTACTGAAAGGAGACTCCTATGAGACTATGGCATGAGGCTTTGATCCCACAGCTTCCCCGTCCTCAGCTCTTGGGACAACATCGAGAGTGTTGCGCCTTGCGTGGCAATGGCTGGGGCAGAAAGCATGCGACGGTTGACTATGTTTTTACCCACTCGCCCTATCGTCTCTATGCCTATCATCGTTTGATTATGGAGGAGATGGCTAGCCGTGGCTATAATGTCAGTCCAGAATGGCTGGACAAGAACTACCGTGGCAAGACCTGCCCGCCTTATCAAGACTTAGCTGAGGAAAAGCTGAAAAGTCCTATCTATAGCGAACATAACGCTGCCTACTATGAGGAGTGCCTGGCTAATCTTCGAGAGAAGGGGATTGACCTATAGTCTTTTCTAATAGCAAGCCATAGTCAACTCTTGGTTTGCTGATATTTTGTTCTAAACGTAGTTATTTAAAAAGTCTATGAACCGTTGTCTATCAAAGGATTTGGGGAATCTTCTCCAAATCTTTTTGTACTTTCAAAATAACGATATAGTTTCAAACTATATCAAAGCCTAATTTTTTTACAATTATACAGACGCTTTCTTTTCTGTTAAGATAGTTTCAACAACAATTTTTTTGGAGGACAAAACATGTCAACTACAATTATCGGTTTCCCTCGTTTGGGTGAATTCCATGAATTAAAAATTTACAACTGAAAAAAATACTTTAGAAAAGAAATCTCAGAAGAAGAACTTTTGGGTCGTCATGAAAGAATTGCGTGCAAAAACACTGGAACATCGTTAAAGAAAAAAAGGCATCACTGAGATTCCATCAAATGACTTTTCTCACTATGATAACTTCCTAGATGCAGCTTTTCTTTTCAACGTAGTTCCTGCATCTGTTCAAAACTTGGAATTGTCTGATCTTGAACGCTACTTTGCTTTGGGACGTGGTTACCAAGGAGAAAAAAAGGGGATGTTCGTGCCCTTCCAATGAAGAAATGGTTCAACACCAACTACCACTACATCGTTCCTAAATTTGAAAAAAAGACACTCAAGTAAAATTGGCTGGTCACAAGATCTTTGATGAGTTCCAAGAAGCTAAAGAATTGGGTCTTAACACTCGTCCAGTCCTTGTAGGTCCATTCACTTTCCTTCAATTGTCAGACTTTGAAGAGGGCGTGAAAGCAGAAGACTTCGTAGATAGCTTAGTAGCTGCTTACCAAGATGTTTTTGCGAAATTGGCTGAACTTGGTGCAACTCGTATCCAACTCGACGAAGCTGCTCTTGTCAAAGACTTGACAGAAGAAGAAAAAAAGCACTCTTCTTGAACATCTACAACAAACTCTTGGCTGACAAAAAAGGTCTTGAAGTCTTGCTTCAAACGTACTTCGGTGACGTCCGTGACGTTTACGCTGACCTTGTGAAATTGCCAGTAGATGCGATTGGTCTTGACTTTGTTGAAGGTAAGAAAACTCTTGAACTCGTTAAAGGTGGCTTCCCAGCTGACAAGACTCTTTATGCTGGTATTGTCAATGGTAAGAACATCTGGCGCAATAATTACGAAAAGAGCTTGGCGATTCTTGAGCAAATCCCAGCTGAAAACATCGTTTTGACAAGCTCATGTTCACTTCTTCATGTGCCATTTACAACAGCAAATGAAGACTTTGAACCAGCTATCTTGAACCACTTTGCTTTTTGCAGTTGAAAAAAATTGGATGAAATCCGTGACTTGGATGCTATCCGCAACGGTCAAGGAGCAGAAGCTCTTGCAGCTAACAAAGAACTCTTTGCGACTGAACGTGTTGGTGAAAATGCGGAACTTCGTGCTCGTATCGCTGGATTGACTGACGCAGACTACACTCGTTTGCCAGCTTTTGCAGAACGTGAAGCTATCCAAGAAGAAGCTTTCAAACTTCCAGCTCTTCCAACAACAACAATCGGTTCATTCCCTCAAACTAAGGAAGTTCGTGCTAAACGTTTGGCCTTCCGTAAGGGTGAATTGTCACAAGAAGAATACGATGCCTTCCTTGCTGAGACTATCGACGAATGGATCAAATGGCAAGAAGAAGTTGGATTTGACGTGCTTGTACACGGTGAATTCGAACGTAATGACATGGTTGAGTACTTCGGTCAAAACTTGTCAGGTTACCTCTTCTCTAAGAATGGTTGGGTACAATCATACGGTATGCGTGGGGTGAAACCACCAATCATCTGGGGAGATGTTACTCGTCTCAACCCAATCACTGTCAAATGGTCTAGCTATGCACAAAGCCGTACTGACAAACCTGTTAAAGGTATGTTGACTGGACCTGTTACAATCCTTAACTGGTCATTCCCACGTGAAGACATCTCTATCAAGGATTCTACTCTTCAAATCGCTCTTGCTATCAAGGATGAAGTTCTTGACCTTGAAGTCGCAGGCGTGAAAATCATCCAAATCGACGAGGCTGCTCTACGTGAGAAATTGCCACTTCGTCGTAGCGACTGGTACGAAGACTACCTTGACTGGGCTATTCCAGCCTTCCGTTTGGTACACTCAACAGTAGCACCAGACACACAAATCCACACTCACATGTGTTACTCAGAATTTACAGATATCATCCCAGCTATCGACAACTTGGATGCAGACGTTATCTCATTTGAAGCTAGCCGTTCAAACCTTGAAATCTTGGACGAACTCAAAGCTAAAAAAATTTCCAAACAGAAGTTGGACCTGGGGTTTACGATATCCACTCACCTCGTGTGCCTAACGAAGGCGAAATCGACCACACCATCGAAGCTATCCTTGCGAAAGTACCAAGCAGAAAAAGTTTGGATCAACCCTGACTGTGGTTTGAAAAACACGTGGTATTCCAGAAACGAAAGAAAGCTTGATCCGCCTTGTAGAAGCCGCCAAAGCGCGCGTGAGAAATTGTAAGAAAAGACAGTTCTCCATACATGGTTGATCAGTAAGAAATCAACTAGAAAAAGGTTCATAAATATGTCACGTCAAACACCGTCCCTCTCATTTGAAGTTTTCCTCCAAACCCAGCAGTAGGCAATGACAAAATTATTGCGTACCCTGAAAGATATGCAGGACTTGGCCCCACACTTTATCAGTGTGACTGCCAGCAATAATAAATTTAATATCAAAGAGACGACGGTTCGTTTGGCAGACTATATCCAAAAATGACTTGGAGATTCCAACCATTGCTCACTTGCCAGCTATCTATCTAACTAAGGATAAGGTGGCTGAGACCATTGCAGATTTGGATAAGGTTGGGGTACAGAAAAATCTTGGCTCTTCGTGGAGATATCATTCCTGATGTGGAGCCTCAAAAAGATTTTTCGTTACGCGACAGATTTGATCGAATTTATCAAGGAACAGGCGCCACATTTTGAAATTATTGGAGCTTGTTACCCAGAAGGGCACCCTGATTCACCAAAACCAAATCTCAGATATTCAAAAATCTGAAAAAGAAAAAGTGGATGCAGGTCGCTCAAGCCTTGTAACTCAGCTTTTCTTTGACAATGAGCGTTTCTACGATTTCCAGGATAAGTGCACTTTGGCTGGTATTGATGTACCGATTCATGCGGGTATCATGCCAATCCTGAATCGTAACCAAGCTCTTCGTCTCTTGAAGACTTGTGAGAATATCCATCTCCCACGTAAGTTCAAAGCTATCTTAGACAAGTATGAGAATGACCCTGAGTCACTCAGAGCAGCAGGACTTGCCTATGCCGTGGACCAAATCGTGGACTTGGTAACTCAGGACGTTGCAGGTGTGCATCTCTACACTATGAACAATGCAGAAACTGCCCAATATATCCACCAAGCAACCCATGCCTTGTTCAATCATCAACCTCAAGGATCATAAACAATAAACCATTCCTCTTTTTCATGGAGGAATGGTTCCTTTTTAATAGAAAAGCCCGCACTTTTTAAGAAAAATATGATAAAATAGACTCTGTACGTACTTGATACAAAGATGAGGGTATAAACGATATTTAAGCAGTCTTAATCTTATGTCAAAGAGATGTAAGTTAAAGAATCAGAACTAAAGTAATTTCGGAGTTGAACACGGGCTAAATCCCTAGTGAAAAAGATAGATTTCCTGGTGTGCATCGCACACTGCGTTAATCTCTGCTACCATGCGTAATTGAACTCGGCCGAAAAGCTGTGTAAAAAAGATAAACTGTCTTGTCTTCATCGAAGACTTCGCCAGTTTCCTATTTTTACTTTGCTTTTGACGTCCTTAGTATCTTGATCTTTGTAGGCAAGGCGTATAATATTATCAATCCAAAAGGGGATTAAAATGACAAAACAAGTGTTTCAAACGACTTTTGCGGGTCGTGAGTTGATCGTAGAGACTGGTCAGGTTGCTAAGCAAGCAAATGGCTCTGTTGTGGTGCGTTACGGTGAGTCAGCTGTCTTGACTGCTGCCGTTATGTCTAAGAAGATGGCAACTGGGGATTTCTTCCCACTTCAAGTCAACTACGAAGAAAAAATGTATGCGGCTGGGAAATTTCCTGGTGGCTTTATGAAACGTGAAGGACGTCCTTCAACAGATGCGACCTTGACAGCGCGTTTGATCGACCGTCCAATCCGTCCAATGTTTGCAGAAGGTTTCCGTAACGAAGTGCAAGTCATCAACACAGTTCTTTCTTATGACGAAAATGCATCTGCACCAATGGCGGCTATGTTTGGTTCATCTTTGGCCTTGTCTATCTCAGATATTCCATTTGACGGACCAATCGCTGGGGTACAAGTGGGTTATGTTGATGGGGAAATCGTCATCAACCCTACTCAAGAACAAGCAGAGCAATCTCTTCTTGAATTGACAGTAGCTGGTACTAAGCATGCTATCAACATGGTAGAGTCTGGTGCAAAAGAATTGTCAGAAGAAATCATGTTGGAAGCTCTTCTTAAAGGACACGAAGCCGTTAAAGAATTGATTGCCTTCCAAGAAGAAATCGTTGCGGCAGTAGGTAAAGAAAAAGCAGAAGTAGAATTGCTTCATGTAGACGCTGAATTGCAAGCTGAAATCATCGCTGCTTACAATAGCGAACTTCAAAAAGCTGTTCAAGTAGAAGAAAAATTGGCTCGTGAAGCTGCGACTCAAGCAGTGAAAGACCAAGTCACAGCAGTTTACGAAGAAAAATATGCTGACCACGAAGAATTCGACCGTATCATGCGTGATGTGGCTGAAATCTTGGAACAAATGGAACACGCAGAAGTGCGCCGTTTGATCACTGAAGACAAGGTTCGACCTGACGGCCGTAAGGTCGATGAAATCCGTCCTTTGGATGCGGTTGTTGACTTCCTTCCTCGCGTACATGGTTCAGGTCTCTTTACTCGTGGACAAACTCAGGCTCTTTCTATCTTGACTTTGGCGCCAATGGGTGAAACGCAAATCATCGATGGTTTGGATCCAGAGTATAAGAAACGCTTTATGCACCACTATAACTTCCCACAATACTCTGTAGGGGAAACTGGTCGTTACGGTGCACCAGGTCGTCGTGAAATTGGTCACGGTGCTCTCGGTGAGCGTGCTCTTGCTCAAGTATTGCCAAGCTTGGAAGAATTCCCATACGCTATCCGTTTGGTAGCAGAAGTCTTGGAATCAAATGGTTCTTCATCTCAAGCATCTATCTGTGCGGGTACTCTTGCCCTTATGGCAGGTGGTGTGCCAATCAAGGCACCAGTAGCAGGTATTGCCATGGGTCTGATTTCAGATGGAAACAACTACACCGTATTGACAGATATCCAAGGTTTGGAAGATCACTTTGGAGATATGGACTTTAAGGTTGCAGGTACTCGCGATGGGATTACAGCCCTTCAAATGGATATCAAGATCCAAGGGATCACTGCAGAAATCTTGACTGAAGCTCTTGCTCAAGCCAAGAAAGCTCGTTTTGAAATCCTTGATGTCATTGAAGCAACCATTCCAGAAGTTCGTCCAGAATTGGCTCCAACTGCTCCGAAAATTGATACCATCAAGATTGATGTGGACAAGATTAAGATTGTTATCGGTAAAGGTGGAGAAACGATTGATAAGATCATCGCTGAAACAGGCGTTAAGATTGATATCGATGAAGAAGGTAACGTATCTATCTACTCTAGTGACCAAGCTGCCATTAACCGCGCTAAAGAAATCATTGCTGGTTTGGTTCGTGAAGCGAAAGTGGATGAAGTTTACCATGCCAAAGTTGTGCGTATCGAAAAATTCGGTGCTTTTGTCAACCTCTTTGACAAGACTGATGCCCTCGTTCACATCTCTGAAATGGCTTGGACACGTACCAATAATGTAGAAGATTTAGTTCAAATTGGTGATTTTGTAGATGTGAAGGTTATTAAGATTGATGAAAAAGGTCGTGTAGATGCTTCTATGAAGGCTCTTCTTCCTCGTCCTCCAAAGCCTGAACATTCAGAAGAAAAAGGTGAAAAGGGTCATCGTCATGGCGATCGTCCTCGTCACCACCACAAGGACAACAAACCTAAGAAAGAAACTACAGAAACACCAAAAGACTCAGAATAAGAAAAGGAGAATTGTATGGGATGGTGGCGTGAAACCATTGATATCGTAAAAGAAAATGATCCAGCGGCTCGCACCACTTTGGAGGTTCTTTTGACCTATCCTGGTGTCAAAGCCTTGGCTGCCCACCGTCTCTCTCATTTTCTCTGGAAGAATGGCTTTAAGCTCTTAGCTCGTATGCATAGCCAGTTTTGGCGTTTTTGGACTCAGATTGAGATCCATCCTGGAGCTCAGATCGAATCTGGTGTCTTTATCGACCATGGTTCAGGTCTTGTAATTGGGGAGACGGCTATCGTTGAAAAAGGGGTTCTTCTCTACCATGGGGTAACCCTTGGTGGGACAGGGAAGGATATTGGCAAACGCCATCCGACCGTGCGTAAGGGAGCTCTCATATCTGCACATGCCCAAGTTATCGGGCCAGTAGAAATCGGTGAAAATGCTAAGGTCGGTGCTGCAGCGGTCGTAGTAGCAGATGTTCCTAGCGATGTGACAGTTGTCGGTATTCCAGCCAAGATTGTTCGAGTGCATGGGCAAAAGGATGAACCAACCATTCATGAAGTCGAAGAAAAACGTGAATACTATGTCAATAAACTCGAGCAAGCGAGAGATGCCAGTCATAGATCGTCTGAGCTTTAACATTTGATTTCGTTCGTTTGAAAAAGATTGGCTTTGTCAAACAAACTCAAGTGGTTTATCTGAATGCGAAAGAGTAATAAATGCTATTAGAAGAATTTGAAAATGTACCTGCTGTTATCGAGCCAACTGATCGAAGCCTCCTTAGTGGTGGAGAAGTTTGTGATACCATTATCTTGTCTTTTTAATGGAGAAATCCTTGAACGAGTAAAGCAGATAGATGGTGTCTACGAAGGTGGCTATCTTACCAATCTAAATGGCAAACTACCATGGTATATCTATGAAAAAGATGGGAGTAAGGTAGCAGTTGCTATGGCTACGATTGGTGCTCCAATGGTTGTTGGACTCTTAGAAGAACTCAAAGCAAGAGGATTTAAGAACTTTATTGTTTTGGGATCTTGCGGAGTTCTAGACCAGTCTATTCCAGCAGATAAGATTATCCTACCAAGCTCGGCTTTACGTGATGAAGGTACTAGTTATCACTATGCTCCAGCAAGTGATGAAATAGCCTATGAGCGATCTCTACTCTTAACTATGGAAAAAGCCTTGGATAAAGCTGGCATTGAGCATATTCGAACAAAGTCTTGGACCACAGATGCCTTCTATCGTGAAACAGCTGCTAAGGTCAAACGAAGACTAGCAGCAGGAGCTAGAGTTGTAGATATGGAAGCTTCAGCTATCATGGCTTGGGCCCAATATCGACAAGCCAATGTCTATCAATTTTTCTACACAGCTGACTATGTCGACCATCACAATCACGAATGGGATGCTAGACGCGAGGATAGAAAAGCGGATTCTATGACTTTCTTTGAGATTGCCCTAGTCATTGCTCAAGAGTTAGTTTAGACTAGTCTTTACGATAAATTTGAAACAAGAAAGGAAGGGAGCCTAACGGAAAACATAGCAATAAAACTTCCGTAGCGACTCCCCTTCATCTTTTTACTGTATTCTTCTTTTATGTTTAGAAAGGAGCAAGGAAATCCGATTTGTGACAGGTAATCGGACTAAAATTTCGTTGAACAGTTAGTTATGAAACTATCTGTTTATGAATTTTAGCTTTCCTGACTATTATTTTATGATTAAAATCTATGACACCATGTCTCGTGATTTGCGAGAATTTGTTCCAATCGAGGATGGCAAGGTTAAGATGTATGTCTGTGGGCCGACAGTTTACAACTATATCCACGTAGGGAATGCCCGCTCAACAGTAGCCTTCGATACCATTCGTCGCTACTTTGAGTACCGTGGTTATGAGGTTGCCTATATTTCCAATTTTACGGATGTGGATGATAAGATTATCAACCGTGCCAAAGAAGAAGGCATCACGCCTCAGGAAGTTGCAGACAAGTATATCGCTGCCTTTCGTGAGGATGTGACAGCTTTGGGTGTCAAGCCTGCGACTCGTCATCCACGTGTAGTCGAGTTTATGGCTGACATCATCCGCTTTGTAGAAGATTTGATTGAAAAAGGCTTTGCCTATGAGAGTCAAGGGGATGTCTATTTCCGTGTAGAAAAATCTCATAACTATGCTAAGTTAGCTAATAAAACACTAGAAGACTTGGAGCTAGGTGCTTCAGGTCGTACCGATGAAGAAACGGATCGTAAGGAAAATCCGGTCGACTTTGCCCTCTGGAAAGCTGCTAAACCAGGTGAGATTTCTTGGGATAGCCCATGGGGATCAGGTCGCCCAGGCTGGCATATCGAGTGTTCGGTCATGTCAACGGAGATTTTGGGTGATACCATCGATATTCACGGTGGTGGAGCTGACCTTGAGTTTCCGCACCACACCAACGAAATTGCCCAGTCAGAAGCCAAAACAGGCAAGACCTTCTCCAACTACTGGATGCACAATGGCTTTGTCAATATCGATAATGTCAAGATGTCTAAGTCTTTGGGAAACTTCATTACGGTACACGATGCTCTCAAAACTATCGACGGTCAAGTATTGCGATTCTTCTTTGCGACTCAGCACTACCGTAAGCCTATCAATTTTACGGAAAAAGCAGTTCGTGATGCAGAGACAAATCTTAAGTATCTCAAAAATACTTACGAGCAACCATTTACTGGAACTGTATATGCTCAGGAGTTACAGGCATTTAAAGATAAGTTTGTAGCGGCTATGGATGAGGATTTCAATACAGCTAATGGAATCACAGTTGTCTTTGAAATGGCCAAATGGATCAACTCAGGCAACTATGATGCAACCGTTAAGGAAGCTCTTGCAGCCATGTTAGAAGTTTTTGGAGTGGTCTTTGTTGAGGAAGTTTTGGATGAAGAGATTGAAGCCTTGATTCAAACGCCAAGAAGCGCGTGCCAATCGTGACTTTGCGACAGCTGACCAAATCCGTGACCAACTAGCTGCACAAGGGATTAAGCTACTTGACACCAAGGATGGAGTGAGGTGGACACGTGATTGATGTCAATCTCATTAACGGGATTGCTCTAGCTTTTGAAGGAGATGCAGTATATTCTATGTATATTCGTCGCCATCTCATTCTCAAAGGTATGACCAAGCCCAATAAACTCCACCAAGAGGCAACCAAGTATGTATCAGCTAAGGCTCAGGCACATTTGATTTCCCTCATGCTGGAAGAAGAAGTCCTAACGGAAAAAGAAGAAGAAATCTATAAACGGGGTCGCAACACCAACAGCCATACCAAGGCTAAGAATGCGGATGTGGTAACCTACCGTATGTCTACAGGTTTTGAAGCGGTCATGGGCTATCTTCATATGACTGAAAATGTGGAACGCCTAGAAACCTTGATTTCTTGGTGCATCCAAAAAGTGGAGGGCTAGAAATGATTGCAAAAGAACTACTGGATTGGTTTCCTGATGGTAAAATCTTAGATCAGCCAGTTGATAAAGAGGGTTATCTAAGTCTACCTCTGTCAAATTATCAGTGGCTTTTGCTTGAGGAAGCTAGTCTTAGTGAGCGTGAAAAACAACTGGTGGCTCTCTTAACCAAACAGGAGCAAACCATTTCCCTCAATCCCTGGTATAGTTATCTCATTGAAGGCAAAGGACAGGCACCGCAAAACTTTAAAAAATTGCAGCTTGTCTACTGCCACCTATCTTATTTTCAACAGGAGAATTTAACGTCTTGGTTAGAGATGATGAAAACCCTCTTTCCAAATTGTCAAACAGTTCTTCAGGTTGGAGCGCAGGATTACATTTTTGTTCTCCAACAGGACAAGTATACCTCGGTTCGCTCTATCTTGATGGATACCTTGGAAGCCGTAGAATATGACTTTGGAGTACGTTTATCCATCATGTTAGGTCAGGTCTGGTCACAGACAGGCTATCAGGCTCTGTCAGATCTCATCAAAGCAGAACGTGACTTGTTTAAAAACTGGTGGCGTCAAGGTCATCAAGGGTTCCATACTTTTTCTCAACTCTATCTGTGGAGTATGGGTGAAAGAATCGTGGATCTCCGAGTTATCAAGGAATATCTGCATCAGATGATTGTGGACCAGGATCAGATTCAGGAAATCATCCTTTCACTGTGGGAAAACAGTGCAGTCCTGACTAAAACAGCACAGCAGCTCTATCTGCACCGCAATTCTCTCCAATACAAGATTGATAAGTGGGAAGAACTGACAGGACTGCAGTTGAAAGAATTGACAGATTTGACCTTGTGTTATCAGTTGATTTTACCAGATATAATCTAAAGTTTTGTGCAAGTTGCACAGAACTTTTTTATTTTTTTGGTCACCTTGCCATAGAAATGTAAAGCGTTTTCATCTATAATAAAACTATCAAATGACAAAAGGAGTTCACCGAAATGGTAGAATTAAATCTTAAAAATATTTACAAAAAATATCCAAATAGCGAACACTATTCAGTTGAAGATTTTCAACTTGAACATTAAAGACAAAGAGTTCATCGTTTTTCGTAGGGACCTTCAGGATGTGGTAAATCAACTACTCTTCGTATGATTGCAGGTCTTGAAGACATCACAGAAGGTACTGCATCTATCGATGGCGTTGTTGTCAATGACGTAGCTCCAAAAGACCGTGACATCGCCATGGTATTCCAAAACTACGCTCTTTACCCACACATGACTGTATACGATAACATGGCTTTTGGTTTGAAATTGCGTAAATACAGCAAAGAAGACATTGACAAACGTGTACAAGAAGCAGCTGAAATTCTTGGTTTGAAAGAATTCTTGGATCGTAAACCAGCTGACCTTTCAGGTGGTCAACGTCAACGTGTTGCCATGGGTCGTGCGATCGTTCGTGATGCAAAAGTATTCTTGATGGACGAACCTTTGTCAAACTTGGATGCAAAACTTCGTGTATCAATGCGTGCTGAAATCGCTAAAATCCACCGTCGTATCGGAGCTACAACTATCTACGTAACTCACGACCAAACAGAAGCGATGACACTTGCAGATCGTATCGTTATCATGTCAGCAACTAAAAACCCTGCTGGTACAGGTACTATCGGACGTGTTGAACAAATCGGTACTCCTCAAGAAGTTTACAAAAAAACCCAGTTAACAAATTCGTAGCAGGATTCATCGGAAGCCCAGCTATGAACTTCATCAACGTTAAATTGAACGGTGACCGCATTGTTGCTGACGGATTTACTTTGAAAGTTCCAGAAGGTGCTTTGAAAGTTCTTCGTGAAAAAGGCTACGAAGGAAAAGAATTGATCTTCGGTATCCGTCCAGAAGACGTAAATGCAGAACCTGCTTTCCTTGAAACATTCCCAGAATCAGTTGTGAAAGCAACAATCTCTGTATCAGAATTGCTTGGTTCAGAATCTCACCTATACTGCCAAGTTGGTAAAGATGAGTTCGTTGCAAAAGTTGACGCTCGTGACTACTTGCAAGCAGGTGCAACAGTTGAACTTGGATTTGACTTGAACAAAGCACACTTCTTCGACGTAGAAACTGAAAAGAACAGTTTACTAAGATAGATTTTAATCAATGAGCACTACTAGAGTTTTTCTAGTAGTGTTTTTTTATCAAGTTTAGCAAACTCTTACATAATGGGCTTTACTAGTTTTCATATCCTCAAAAAAGTGTTAAAATGGTAGGAAGAATTGGAGAGTATGCATGCCAAAAGAAGTAATTTATTCAGGCGATGAAGTCGTCGCTTTAACGCAAAAATATTTATCGAAAGAAGATGTGGCTTTTGTCCATAAGGCCTTGGTTTATGCTGTAGAATGCCATAGTGGCCAATATCGTAAATCAGGTGAGCCTTACATTATCCACCCTATTCAGGTAGCAGGTATCTTGGCTAAACTCAAGCTAGATGCTGTCACTGTTGCCTGTGGTTTTTTGCATGACGTGGTAGAAGACACAGATGCTACTTTAGATGACTTAGAACGCGAATTTGGTCACGATGTTCGAGTGATTGTAGATGGTGTTACCAAGCTTGGTAAGGTTGAGTATAAGTCTATCGAGGAGCAGCTGGCTGAAAATCATCGCAAGATGCTCATGGCTATGTCAGAAGATATCCGTGTTATCTTGGTCAAACTATCTGACCGCCTGCACAATATGCGAACTCTAAAGCACCTTCGTAAGGACAAACAGGAGCGTATTTCCAGAGAAACCATGGAAATCTATGCACCGCTTGCTCACCGTTTGGGGATTTCAAGTGTGAAGTGGGAACTGGAAGATCTCTCTTTCCGCTATCTCAATCCAACTGAATTTTACAAGATTAGTCACATGATGAAGGAAAAACGTCAAGAGCGTGAAGCCTTGGTCGATGAAGTTGTGACGAAACTCGAGGAATACTCATCTGAGCGCCATCTTACAGGAAAAATCTACGGTCGTCCTAAGCATATCTATTCGATTTATCGTAAGATGCAGGACAAGAAGAAACGCTTTGAAGAGATTTATGACCTGATTGCCATTCGTTGTATCCTAGACACTCAGAGTGATGTCTATGCTATGTTGGGTTACGTTCATGAGCTTTGGAAACCAATGCCAGGTCGTTTTAAAGATTACATTGCCAATCGTAAGGCCAATGGTTACCAGTCTATCCATACGACTGTTTATGGACCAAAAGGACCTATTGAATTCCAGATTCGAACCAAGGAAATGCATGAGGTTGCTGAGTACGGGGTTGCTGCTCACTGGGCCTATAAGAAAGGGATCAAGGGGCAGGTTAATAGCAAGGAATCTGCTATTGGGATGAACTGGATCAAGGAGATGATGGAACTTCAAGATCAGTCCAATGATGCTAAGGATTTCGTAGAGACGGTCAAAGAGAATTATCTGGCAGAAGAAATCTATGTCTTTACTCCAGATGGGGCGGTTCGTTCACTTCCAAAGGATTCTGGACCGATTGACTTTGCCTACGAAATCCATACAAAGATTGGGGAAAAAGCAACAGGTGCTAAGGTAAATGGTCGTATGGTTCCCTTGACTACCAAGCTAAAAACGGGTGATCAGGTTGAAATCATCACCAATCCAAATTCCTTTGGACCAAGTCGTGACTGGCTCAACATGGTTAAAACCAGCAAGGCTCGTAACAAAATTCGTCAGTTCTTTAAGAACCAAGACAAAGAATTGTCCATCAACAAGGGCCGTGAAATGCTGATGAGTCAATTCCAGGAGAATGGCTATGTGGCTAATAAATTCATGGACAAGCGTCATATGGATGAGGTTCTGCAAAAAACCAGCTATAAGACAGAGGAAGCACTCTTTGCGGCTATTGGTTTTGGGGAAATTGGTGCTATCACAGTCTTTAATCGCTTAACTGAAAAAGAACGCCGTGAGGAAGAGCGTGCTAAAGCTAAGGCAGAAGCAGAAGAGCTGGTCAAGGGTGGCGAAGTCAAGGTTGAAAACAAGGACACGCTTAAGGTTAAGCATGAGGGTGGTGTTGTTATCGAAGGAGCTTCTGGTCTCTTGGTGCGGATTGCCAAATGTTGTAACCCTGTTCCAGGTGATGATATCGTCGGTTATATTACCAAAGGTCGTGGGGTTGCCATCCACCGTGTGGACTGTATGAACCTTCGTTCGCAGGAAAACTACGAGCAACGTCTATTAGATGTTGAGTGGGAGGATCAATTCTCAAACAAGGAATATATGGCTCATATCGATATCTACGGTCTCAATCGTACCGGTCTTTTGAACGATGTTTTACAGGTCTTGTCAAATACAACTAAAAACATCTCAACGGTCAATGCTCAACCGACCAAAGATATGAAATTTGCCAATATTCACGTTTCATTTGGGATTTCTAACCTTTCAACTCTGACCACGGTAGTTGATAAGATTAAGAGTGTACCAGAAGTCTACTCTGTTAAACGGACCAATGGTTAAGATCTAGAAAGGCTATTATGAAAATCATTATTCAGAGGGTCAAAAAAGCCCAGGTTTCTATAGAAGGTCAGGTATATGGACAAATCCAGCAGGGATTATTACTCCTAGTTGGTGTCGGCCCTGAGGATCAAAAAGAAGATTTGGATTATGCAGTGAGAAAGCTTGTCAATATGCGTATCTTTTCAGATGCCGAAAGCAAGATGAATTTATCAGTCAAGGATATCCAAGGAGAAATCCTCTCCATCTCTCAATTTACTCTTTTTGCCGATACCAAAAAAGGCAATCGTCCAGCTTTTACAGGTGCTGCTAAGCCTGATGTTGCAGAGGCTTTCTATCAAGATTTTAACCGAGAACTAGCCAAGGAAGTTCCTGTGAAAACAGGTGTCTTCGGAGCAGATATGCAGGTGGAACTAGTCAATGATGGCCCCGTAACCATCATCCTTGATACCAAAAATAGATAAGAAAAACCAAGTTTTTGCTTGGTTTTTTGTTATAGAAAATCCCTAAAAGATAAAACTTCTAGGGATGAGTTTTTAGTTCATCTTTTCAACATAGAGTTGTTTGGCGATTTCGAGGCTGACTTGAAGTTCTTCATGGTTGTGAATCAGAGTAAAGGTATTAGAGAAGCCATCGAACTGCTTGACTTGGAGTTGTTCTCCAATATGGATGGCATGTTTTTCCAAATATTGGAGAAGTTCAAAGCTATCATGAACTCTTGTCAAAAGATAGGTTCCCGCTGTCTTGATATCAGAGAGTGGCAGGTTATTAACCTCAACTAGAAGCTCACCCTTGGCAGGAATGGTTCCACCATGGGGACAGATCTTTGGAAAGCCTAACATAGTTTCTAGTCGCTCCACAAAAAGGTCTGAAACTGTATGCTCTAATACCTCAGCCTCATCGTGAATCTGATTGCTGGTATAGTCTAGATGGTGAACTAGGAAAACCTCAATGAGACGATGTTTACGATAAAGGTCAGAGACCAACTTTAAGCCAATATCCGTTAGTATATAGCCATTTTCTTTATTTTTTAATATAAGATTTCGGATTGCATGCGCTTGATCATCTCAGTTACAGCTGGAGGTGATACCTGCATCCGAGCAGCGATTTCCTTATTGGTAATCTTAGGAACTTCTATGCCAATCTCATAAATACATTTTAAGTAATCTTCTTTATTTGGTGTCATTCGCATTTCCTGGTTTATTATCTCCATCTAGTATACCAAAAAAAGCTAGATTTCTCTAGCTTTCTGCCCTGTTACAAGTGGGGTTTCTTTTAGTCAAGCGACTTTGCTACTTCAATGGCTGCTTCAAAGTTTGGCTCGGAATTGATATTGTCCACATACTCAACATAACGGATAATATTGTCAGCATCAAGGACAAAGACCGCGCGAGCAAGTAAGTGCCACTCATTGATTAAGAGGGCGTAATCACGTCCAAAGGAATGGTCGAAATAGTCTGAGAGCATGATGGCATTTTCAATGCCTTCAGCACCGCACCAACGTTTTTGGGCAAAAGGTAGGTCCATGGAAACAGTCAAGACAACCGTATTATCCAGTCCAGCCAGTTCTTCATTAAAACGACGCGTTTGAGTTGAGCAGATACCTGTATCGATAGAAGGCACGACACTCAAGACTTTTTTCTTACCGTCAAAATCAGCCAGAGATTTTTTAGAAAGGTCTGTTGTAGTGAGAGAAAAATCAAGTGCCTTGTCACCGACTTGTAGTTGTTTACCTGTAAAGCTAACAGGATTTCCGAGGAAAGTTACCATAAGATACTCCAATCTTTTTTCTTCCATTTTAGCTGAAACAGTCAGAATTTTCCAATGATTTGACTGAAAATATGGGCATAGAAAAAACGCCAGCTCACATGAGAATGACGTTTTTCAGAGGCTTATACTCTTCGAAAATCAAATTCAAACTACGTCAGCGCTGCCTTGCCGTACTCAAGTACAGCCTGCGGCTAGCTTCCTAGTTTGCTCTTTGATTTTCATTGAGTATTATTTTGCCAATCCTTCAGCAATCTTGTCAAGGTTGTATTTCATCATGTTGTAGTAACTGTCGCCTTCTTTACCTTCTTCAGCGATAGAGTCAGTAAAGATTTGAGCATAGATTGGGATGTTTGTGTCTTGTGAAACAGTCTTCATTGGACGGTCATCCACACTTGATTCTACAAAGAGTGAAGGAGTTTTTGTTTGGCGAAGTTTTTCAACCAAAGTCTTGATTTGATCAGGTGTTCCTTCTTCTTCAGTGTTGATTTCCCAGATGTAGGCACTTGGGACACCGTAGGCTTTAGAGAAGTATTTGAAGCATCCTTCGCTGGTTACGATAAGTTTTTTCTCAGCAGGGATGTTGTTAAATTTCTCTTTAGCTTCCTTATCAAGTTTGTCTAGCTTATCAGTATATTCTTTGAGATTTTTTTTCGTAAAATTCCTTTGTTGCTAGGGTCTTTAGCGCTCAATTGTTTTGCGATATTTTTTTAGCAAAAGATCATCCCGTTTTTCAAGGTTGAGCCAAGCGTGTGGGTCTTCTTTGCCTTTTTCGTTTTGGCCTTCAAGGTAGATAACATCAACGCCTTCGCTGACTGCAAAGTAGTCTTTGTTTTCAGTTTTCTTAGCATTTTCTACCAATTTTGTAAACCAAGCATTTGCCACCAGTTTCAAGGTTGATACCGTTGTAGAAAAATCAAATCAGCTTGAGAAGTTTTTCTTGACATCTTCAGGAAGTGGTTCGTATTCGTGTGGGTCTTGACCAACAGGAACGATACTGTGAAGATCAATCTTATCACCAGCAATATTTTTTTAGTAATATCAGCGATGATTGAGTTTGTGGCAACAACTTTTTAGTTTTTTTGACCAGAAGCTGCATCTTTCTTTCCACTAGAACATGCTACAAGAGCAATGACGGAAAGAAAGAGAATCAGCAATGTACCTAATTTTTTCATTAGATCCTCCAATTTATTGGGGTTTTGCCCCTTATTTTAACAAATGTTTATTTTTCAGTTTCAAATATCGTTGTTTTGGAGCGATAAAGAAGCTAATAAGAAAGAAACTAGCGGCTGTAAGCACGATACTAGAACCTGCCGCAACGTTAAAGCTATAGCCGATAAAGAGTCCCAAAACTGAAGCTGTAGCTCCAAAGGTTGAGGAAAGGAAAATCATACTTTTCAGGCTATTAGCATAGAGATAAGCAGTTGCTGCTGGGGTAATCAGCATGGCTACAATCAGGATAGTTCCGACACTTTGCATAGCTGTCACAGACACGAGAGTTAGGAGTACCATGAGTAAGTAGTGATAGAAATTGACAGGCATTCCCATGGCCTTAGCCAAGAGTTCATCAAAGGACGTTATCAAGAGTTGCTTGAAGAAAATCCAGATTAACAAGAGAATGGCTGCCCCTACACCCATAGTAATAAACATATCTGTATCTTGAACAGCAAGAATATTACCAAAAAGGATATGGAAAAGGTCAGTTGAACTTTTAGCGACACTAATCAAGATGATACCGAGGGCTAAGAAAGAAGAAAAGGTAATGCCGATGGCGGTATCGCTTTTGATAATCGAGTTCCCCTTGATGTAGGTAATGATGATGGCAGCTAGCAATCCAAAGACAATGGCTCCGATAAAGAAGTCAAGGCCCAAGATAAAGGAGAGGGCTACACCTGGCAAGACAGCATGTGAAATGGCATCTCCCATGAGTGACATCCCGCGTAGAATAATGAAACATCCTACAGCTCCAGCTACGACCCCGATGACAATGGCTGTTATCAAGGCATTTTGTAAGAAATGGAATTTTTGCAATCCATCGATAAATTCTGCAATCATAGGTCACCTCCATTGAAAAAGAGTCGATTACCGTAAGCTTCTTTGAGATTGGCTTCGGTAAAGGTTTCTTTGGTTGGACCAAAGGCAATCACTTCTCGATTGACAAGCAAGACTTGATCGAAGTAGTGGGGAACCTTGCTGAGGTCGTGGTGGACGATCAGAACCGTCTTCCCAGCTTTTTCAGATCTCTCAGCGTATTCATGATGATTTCCTCACTGACAGAGTCAATCCCAACAAAGGGCTCATCCAAGAGGATATAGTCGGCTTCCTGCACCAAACATCTGGCAATCAAGACCCGCTGGAATTGACCTCCAGACAGTTGACTGATTTGCCGTTCTGCGTAGTCAGCTAGACCGACGATTTCAAGGGCCTCTTGCACTTTCTTCCAATGTTTAGCATTTAAACTGCGAAAGAGAGGGATAGAGGGAAAGAGTCCTAGAGAGACACATTCCTTGACCTTGATGGGAAAGTTGTAGTCGATATTGATTTTTTGTTCGACATAGGCTATTCGATGTAAGGATTTTTTCACTTCCTTGTCATCGAGAAATGCCTGACCTTGATGTGGGATAATTCCCAGCATCCCTTTTAATAATGTTGATTTCCCAGCACCGTTTGGACCAATGATACCGGTAATTGTTGGTCCATGGAGCACTAGAGAAATATCCTTAAGTGCCAACGTTTCTTTGTAGGAGACACTGAGGGTTTTCGATACGTATCATACAGTTATATTCCTCCTATTTTTTTAATATACCTTAATTTTATTTTTTAAGTCAAGTTAATTTTTGTAAAAAAACTTTAAAAATATTAATGATTAAAAATAAGAGGAGCAACTCGGCATTTTTTTAATTGCAATCCCAAGGGAATTTTTGCTAAGCTAGGAATAAGTGAAAATAGGAAAGCGAGAACAAGATGACACGTTATCAAGATGATTTTTTTATGATGCTATAAATGGTGAGTGGGAAAAGACTGCCGTCATTCCAGCTGATAAATCGAGAACAGGTGGTTTTATCGACCTTGACGAAGAAATTGAAGAGTTGATGCTAACGACAACCGACAAATGGTTGGAAGGTGAAGATGTGCCAGAAGATGCCATCTTAGCAAATTTTGTTAAGTACCATCGTATGGTCAGAGATTTTGACAAACGAGAAGCAGATGGAATCAAACCAGTTCTTCCTATGCTTAAGGAATACCAAGATTTGGAAAGTTTTGCGGATTTCGCAAGCAAATTAGCAGAGTTTGAATTAGCTGGTAAACCAAACTTCCTTCCATTTGGTGTATCACCAGACTTTATGGATGCTAGAACCAATGTTCTCTGGGCTAGTGCTCCAGGAACAATCTTGCCTGATACGACATACTATTCGGAAGACCATCCACAGCGTGAGGAATTATTGAAGCTTTGGAAAGAAAGTACTGCTAATCTCCTCAAAGCCTATAATTTCTCAGATGAAGAAATCGCAGATTTGCTAGAGAAACGATTGGAATTAGACCGTCGTATCGCAGCAGTCGTCCTTTCAAACGAAGAAAGTTCAGAGTATGCCAAACTCTATCATCCATACTCTTATGAAGATTTCAAAAAGTTTGCACCAGCCTTGCCTCTCGATGACTTCTTCCAAGCAGTGATTGGAAGAACTCCAGATAAGGTCATCGTAGACGAAGAACGTTTCTGGCAAGCAGCAGAGCAATTCTATAGTGAAGAAGCTTGGCCTTTGCTCAAGGCAAGCTTGATCTTGAGTGTGGTCAACCTTTCAACTAGCTACCTAACAGATGAGATTCGTATCTTGTCAGGTGCTTATGGACGTGCCCTTTCAGGTGTTCCAGAAGCCCAAGACAAACGCAAGGCTGCTTACCACTTAGCGCAAGGACCATTCAAACAAGCTCTCGGACTTTGGTATGCCCATGAAAAATTCTCTCCTGAAGCCAAGGCGGATGTAGAGAAAAAAGTAGCAACTATGATTGATGTTTATAAGGAGCGCTTGGCTAAGAACGACTGGCTGACTCCTGAAACACGAGAAAAAGCTATCGTCAAACTCAATGTCATCAAGCCTTATATTGGTTACCCAGAAGAACTACCAGCTCGCTACAAGGATAAGGTAGTAGACGAAAACGCTAGCCTCTTTGAGAATGCCCTTGCCTTTGCGCGTGTGGAAATCAAGCACAGCTGGAGCAAGTGGAACCAGCCAGTTGACTATAAAGAGTGGGGCATGCCTGCTCACATGGTCAATGCCTACTACAATCCACAAAAGAACTTGATTGTTTTCCCAGCCGCTATTTTACAGGCACCATTCTATGACTTGCATCAGTCATCTTCTGCCAACTATGGAGGTATCGGTGCGGTTATTGCCCATGAAATCTCTCATGCCTTTGATACCAACGGAGCTTCCTTTGATGAAAATGGTAGCCTCAAAGACTGGTGGACAGAGAGTGACTATGCAGCTTTCAAAGAGAAAACTCAGAAGGTTATCGACCAATTTGATGGTCAAGAATCTTACGGAGCAACCATTAACGGGAAATTAACCGTATCAGAAAACGTTGCGGACCTAGGAGGAATTGCTGCTGCCCTTGAAGCTGCCAAGAGAGAACCTGACTTCTCAGCTGAAGAGTTCTTCAACAACTTTGCTCGTATCTGGCGTATGAAAGGCCGCCCAGAGTTGATGAAACTCATGGCCAGTGTCGATGTGCACGCGCCAGCTAAACTCCGTGTCAATGTCCAAGTGCCAAACTTTGACGACTTCTTTACGACCTATGATGTCAAAGAAGGCGACGGTATGTGGCGCTCACCAGAAGATCGTGTGATTATTTGGTAATCAAAAAACCAAGGATGATTATCCTTGGTTTTTAGCTTGCTAGAAAAATGGGTTAAAAGTTTTTTCGTGAGCGATGGTCGTAGCTGGACCATGCCCTGGATAGACATCGTAGTTTGGGAGAGTGAAGAGCTGGGTTTGGATACTATGAAGGAGTTGTTCCATGCTACCTGTAGGTAGGTCTGTTCGGCCAATGGTTTCTCGGAAAAGAGCATCTCCTGTTATGACTAGTTGGGCATCAGGAAAGACAAAGGATACTCCACCGATAGAGTGGCCTGGAGTTGGAAGTACCGTAAAACGAAACTCCTCAATCTGGTATTCTTCATGAAAGACAAAGGTGTGTTCAGCTGGTTTACATACGACATCTGCCATATCGTCGTGTCGAGGAAGGCCAGAAAGATTATTAACAGGAGTATAGAGCCAAGATGCTTCACTTTCTGCCACATACACTGGAGGATTTCCAAAAGTATCTCTGACCAAGTCCAGACTCATAATATGATCGTAGTGGGTGTGGGTCAGGAGAATCGCACAGACCGGTTTATTGATGGTCTCGATAGTCTTACGAATAGCCTCCCAGTTGCTACCCGGATCAACCACAATCAGGTGATGGTCTCCTTCAAGATAATAAGTATTTTCATAAGCAACGGGGTTCACAGTTTTATGGATTTTCATAGGATTTCCTCTTTCAAAGCATTTACTCCTACTAGTATAACACAGAAGAATAAAATAAGGAATCAACAAGAAAGTCCCTCCATAAAGGAAGGGACTTTTTGAGACACTAAAAATGATTCTTCCAGGCTTGGAAACGAGCATCCAGCAGGAGTTGTGTCAGATTTTTTAAGATTTCAACTTGTTCAGGTTCCAGTGTCTGGGCTTGAGAAACAAGTTGTCGAACATGGTCAATAGCATTTTTAGAAGACAGTTCATTAATGGAGCTGATTCCAGACTCTAGGATGGTTCCAAAGAAGAGATCAAAATAAAGTTCTAATTCCTCATCGGGAACACTGTCCACCCATTCTTTGAGAGTGTCTTTAATTTGGAGACTCTCACTGCTGATTTCTTCTAGTTGGACAAAGTGGTGTCCTTCAGTTTGCCAGCTAAAGGTGCTGTGTTGGGCGATTCCTCCGAGAGCCGTAGATTTGACGACGATAGGAGTATCAGGAACTTCCAGCATCATGCCAATGACAGAACCTTGTGGGACAAAACGGTGAATTTTTGGAATAACATCTTGATAACCAGTGGTCTCAGTCAGATGAGCCTGCAAACCAGGGGCATCATAGGTATAAACTGCAGATATCTTGTCTTGCAATTCAGACTTGATTTGACTGGCAGCATAGACAGCCAGATTCCCACCTTTAGAATGTCCAGCTACAATCACTTTCTGTTTTGGATGTTGGGTAAAGAATTCTTCCAAGTATTCAAGAGCATGTTTTTGGGCAGGGATTTCCTTCATGTAGGTCATGTGGAAATCTTCCTTCCAACCAATAATACTATCGTCTGTACCTCGAAAGACAATCAGATAAGTATCTAAATCAAGGCGATAGGTCATAGCAGCGAACTGTTTCTGTTGCTCCGTATCAACCTCGTTTACAAAGTTAGAGAGTTTGCTATTTTTAAAACGTTTGTGTTGGGATAACTGATCGAGGAGTTGGAGACGTTCTTTATTGGTCAACATGTTAGTCTCACGAGGAACACGTGTTGCGACATCGCTTAAACGATTGACAGGCTGATCCAATAGATTATCAAAAGAAAGATAGGTCAACTCAGCCAGAGCTAGTATATCCAGTTCATTTAAGGGAAGGTCATAAAAAGAATCGTATTGAACATCAGTTAGGTAGTCGAAAATATTGGCCATGGAAACTCCTTTCTTAACTTTTATCTTATCAGATTTACATCAATTTCGCTAGTAGTGAGGAGAATTTTGCTATAATATAGAAAAAGGAGGAGCAGATGCACAAGATTTTACTAGTAGAAGATGATCCAGTTATCCGTCAACAAGTTGGGAAAATGCTCTCTGAATGGGGATTTGAGGTAGTCATGGTAGAAGACTTCATGGAAGTTCTAACACTATTTGTTCAGTCTGAGCCTCATCTGGTTCTCATGGATATCGGCTTGCCTCTCTTTAATGGTTATCACTGGTGTCAGGAAATTCGCAAGATTTCTAAAGTTCCGATCATGTTTCTGTCTTCGAGAGACCAGGCTATGGACATCGTGATGGCCATTAATATGGGGGCGGATGACTTTTGTAACCAAGCCTTTTTGACCAGCAGGTTCTTTTTAGCCAAGGTACAGGGCTTATTGCGTCGTTCCTATGAGTTTGGACGGGATGAAAGTCTCTTAGAGTATGCTGGAGTTATCCTCAATACCAAGTCTATGGATGTGCATGTCAATGGCAAAGCTATCAGTTTAACCAAGAATGAATTTCAGATTTTACGTGTCTTATTTGAGCATGCGGGAAATATCGTAGCGCGTGACGACCTGATGCGGGAGCTCTGGAATAGTGACTTTTTTATCGATGATAATACCTTGTCCGTAAACGTCGCCCGCTTGCGCAAGAAATTGGAGGAAGAAGGTTTGATTGGTTTTATTGAAACCAAGAAAGGAATAGGGTACGGATTGAAACATGCTTGATTTTAAAAGTTTTTTTCTAGCTTATATCCGTTCGCGAAGTCGTTTTTTCGTTTTTATTCTCTTACTCACGGGTTTGCTTTTTCTCTTTGAGGTTTTATTTGATAACCAAGTGCCCTACTTTAACTATTTCTTCTTTCTATCTACCTTTTTGACACTTTTGTTTTTGGTCTATGATTTCTTGATAGAATTGCAACGCTATCGTAAGGAATTGTTTTACGGAAAAAGAGAAGCCAAGTCACCAATGGAGGTCCTACTAACTGAAAAACTAGAGAAAAGTGAAGAGGAACTCTACCAAAAGAAATCAGATGCGGAAAACCGATACAATGACTTGGTGGACTACTATACACTCTGGGTTCATCAGATAAAAACCCCAATTGCGGCCAGTAAACTTCTCGTGAGTGAGGTTACGGATCGCCAACTGAAGCAACAGCTAGAACAGGAAATTTTTAAGATTGATTCCTACACCAATCTCGTTCTCCAATACCTACGCTTAGAGAGCTTCCATGATGATCTGGTTTTGAAGAAAGAAAATGTGGAGGATTTGGTCAAGGAAGTCATTCGCAAATATGCGATTTTCTTTATCCAGAAAGGTTTAAGTGTTAATCTGCATGACTTGGATAGAAGCATTGTGACTGATAAAAAATGGCTGTTAGTAGTTATTGAACAAATCCTTTCAAATAGCCTCAAATACACAAATGAAGGTGGAATTGAAATCTATATGGAAGGTCAAGAACTTTGTATCAAGGATACTGGGATTGGCATCAAAAACAGTGATCAATTGCGAGTTTTTGAACGCGGATTTTCAGGCTACAATGGTCGCATGACCCAGCAGTCATCTGGACTTGGGCTCTACCTGACCCAAAAAATTAGCCAAGAATTAGGACATCAAATCCGTATCGAATCTGAACTTGGTCAAGGGACGACTGTGCGCATTAAGTTTTCAGAAGTGAATCTACTGATCGAATGAAAAGAATTGCTAAGAGCTTGGAAGAATCCTTTCAGGCTCTTCTTTAGACCTTGTTATGGTAAGAAAGTAGGTTTCAATCAGATAAAAAATTGTAATCTTACAAAAATGTAAGATTACAGACCTCTTTTGTAAGGTTATGTTATGGCAAGTCCTCTTTATTTGGAGTAAACTTATAGCATAAAGAAAAAGGAGAGAAACCATGAAAACAATCTTACAAAAGAAACATACAAGTAAACCAAGTCCAAAAGAGATCGAGCGAGTTCAGCTCGGTTGTGCTATTATGCAGGCTCAGTTTCAATTAATGGGATATTAAAAAGGAGATTATCATGACACTATTAGATGTAAAAACACGTTCAAAAAGATTTATAAAACTCGTTTCCAAGGCAACCAAGTAGAAGCCCTCAAGGATATTCACTTTACCGTAGAAAAAGGCGACTACGTTGCCATTATGGGTGAGTCTGGTTCTGGGAAATCAACTCTTCTCAATATTCTCGCCATGCTTGACAAACCAACTCGTGGTCAGGTCTTCCTAAACGGAACAGACACAGCTACCATTAAAAATACTGAAGCATCAAGCTTCCGTCGTGAAAAGTTAGGTTTTGTCTTCCAAGACTTCAATTTGTTAGATACGCTTTCTGTTAAAGACAATATCTTACTCCCTTTGGTATTGTCTAGAAAGCCTATTACAGAAATGATGAAAAAAATTAGTCGTGACGGCTGAAAAATCTTGGCATCAATCAATTGCAGGAGAAGTATCCTTATGAAATTTCTGGGGGGCAAAAACAACGGGTAGCAGTTGCACGGGCCATCATCACAGAACCAGAAATTCTCCTTGCTGATGAGCCAACAGGAGCCCTAGACTCTAAATCATCTGCAGCTCTCCTTGATATCTTTGATCAAATCAATGAACAAGGACAGACCATTCTCATGGTAACCCACTCAACAGCAGCAGCCAGCCGTGCTAAACGTGTCCTCTTCATCAAGGACGGCATTCTCTATAATCAAATCTACCGTGGTGAAAAGACTGAGCGTCAGATGTTCCAAGAAATCTCTGACACCTTGACTGTTATGGCAAGTGAGGTGAACTAGTATGTTTCGATTAACCAATAAGTTGGCCGTCTCCAACTTAATCAAAAACCGCAAACTCTATTATCCTTTTGCACTAGCAGTTCTCCTTGCAGTTACTATCAGCTACCTATTTTATTCATTAACTTTTAATCCTAAAATGGTAGAAATGCGGGGTGGATCTTCTATTCAATTTACCCTACAACTAGGTCTCATCGTAGTAACACTTGCATCTGCCATTATCGTCCTTTATGCCAACAGTTTTGTCATGAAAAATCGTTCCAAAGAACTGGGTATATATGGCATGTTGGGACTAGAAAAGCGACATTTGATTGGTATGACCTTCAAGGAACTCCTGATTTTTGGTCTAGTAACAGTCACTGCTGGGATTGGGATTGGTGCCCTCTTTGACAATCTGATTTTCGCTTTATTGCTCAAACTTTCAAAGATGAAGGTGGAGTTAGTCGCAACCTTCCAATGGTCCGTAGTCCTTTCCATCCTTCTGGTATTTGGTCTTATCTTTTTAGTCATTGTCTTCCTAAATGCTATCCGCATTATCCGTATGGATGCTCTCCAACTATCTCGTGAGAAAGCAAAAGGTGAGAAGAAGGGCCGTTTCCTAGTGTTTCAGACAATCTTGGGACTACTCTCTTTAGGTAGTGGCTATTATCTAGCTCAAAGCGTAACAAATGCTCTATTAGCTATTTCTACTTTCTTTTTAGCTGTAATACTGGTCATTTTAGGAACCTATCTCTTGTTCAATGCTGGGATTACAGTTTTCTTGAAAATGCTCAAGAAAAACAAGAAATATTACTACAAACCTAACAATCTCATCTCTGTTTCTAACCTCATTTTCCGTATGAAGAAAAATGCGGTTGGTTTAGCGACTATCGCCATCCTTTCCACCATGGTTTTGGTCACCATGTCGGCAGCAACCAGTATCTACAATGGTTCTGAAAATATTAAAAAACTCCTGTATCCTCACGATATGTCAATTTCAGGACAAAATGTAGAAGTTGAGGATTTAGACCAACTTTTAACTCAGTATGCCAAGGAAAAGAACCTAACAATTAGCACTAAGGATGTTCTTAGCTATGCAAGTTTCGGCCTTTCTAGTCAAGATGGTACCAAATTAACCACCTTTGCAAAAGGTCAAAATAGTGTTATGCCCAAGACAGTTTTCCTAGTTTTTGATCAAAAGGATTATGAAAAAATGACTGGACAAAAGCTGAACCTTACGAATAATGAGGTGGGACTATTCGCTAAGAACGATGGCCTTAAAGGTCAAAAAGCATTCAGTCTGAACAATCAGAACTATACGATCAAGCAAGAAATTCAGCAAGATTTCCTCAGAGACCATGTTGCTAACCAGTATGTACTTTTGATCTCAGATTATAACTACCTTGTTGTCTCAAATTTGCAGGACTTTTTAGATAAATACCAGGATTCTGCTATATACACTCAGCTATATGGTGGAATGGATGTGACAGCAAGTAAAGAGGAACAACTCAAACTTGCAGATGATTTTGAAAACTACTCTGATAATTTCAGTCACAATCTCAAGAACGAGAATGGTATGGTTTACGGTGCAAACATTGCGAGTGAGTCAACTGTCGAAATGAACGCTCTCTTTGGTGGAGTCCTCTTTATCGGTATTTTTCTCTCTATCATCTTTATGGTAGGTACTGTACTCGTTATCTACTATAAACAAATTTCAGAAGGTTATGAAGACCGTGAACGCTTTGTCATCCTGCAAAAAGTTGGCTTGGATCAAAAACAAATCAAGCAAACCATTAATAAACAAGTCTTGACTGTTTTCTTCCTACCTCTGGCCTTTGCCTTTCTTCATCTGGCCTTTGCTTATCATATGCTGAGCCTGATTCTCAAGGTCGTTGGTGTTGTTGATTCAGCCATGATGTTAAGCGTAACTCTTTCTATCTGTGGTATCTTTGCTTTAGTCTATGTCCTAATCTTTATGATTACTTCAAGAAGTTATCGCAAGATTGTTCAAATATAAAAATAAAGGATATAATGTAAAGTCAGAAAGTTATTTTTGATAGAGGAATCTTAGATTATATTGGATACTCTATCTTAGTAGCCATAATTTGCGGGCTTACCTTGGGGATCGCAATACCTTGACCGATTTGCATGATGCAAAATTGGAAAGACAAACACACTAATGTTTAAACATTAAACTGCATCTTCTTATATAGGAGATGCAGTTTTTTCATTCTTAGAAAAAGTAACTGAAAATTTTTTCCTTTCTCTATCTTTTAAATTGATTGAGTTCTTCAGAGAAAGATTGTAAAATTTTTGATATAATATGCAGGATGGACTGATGGATATTTAAAGGATAATTTTCAAAAGAATGACAGGTGAGAATTAAAAAAATATGTAGATTGGACAGAAGTCTCTCTGCCATCGTCTTTGCAGAAACAAGATTATATGAAATAAAAGGAGTAACCAATGACCGGAAACTATTCAACACGTGAATACCGTGAGAAATTATATGATGACCTTCATGTTCGATTAAGAGATACAGTGATTTTGATGTGTGCGATTTTTATTGCCTCTATAGGCCTAAATATGAATTCAACAGCTGTCATTATTGGAGCCATGCTGATTTCCCTCTTATGACACCGATTGTTGGACTGGGGTTTGGTGATGGAGATCATGTCCTATCTTCACTTTGATTATTGGAAAAAAACGGCTCGGTCAGGAGCTAGTATGAATAAGGAGAACAAATGAAACGTTTAAAAATGTTATGGCATATTATGCAGGTTACGGGTTTTACTCGGTTTGCTCTGAGTTTTGTGACCTTTGTTTTTGGGTCAGGAGGCGTGCTTTTCCTAGTTGAACCTGCTATCACAAATTACGGAGACGGTCTTTGGTATGCTTTTGTGACTTCGACGACTGTCGGCTACGGGGATCTCCTAGCTGTGACCTTGATTGGAAGGATTACCAGTGTCTTCTTGACGATTTATGGGCTCATATTTTTTGGCTGTTTATCAGCTGTTATTTTTAATTATTATACCAATTTAAATAAGGAAAGAGGAGAGGACAAATGACTGCCAATTATTCAACACGGGAATACCGTGAGAAATTATACGATGACCTTCATGTTCGATTGAGAGATACAGCGATTTTGATGTGTGCAATTTTTATTGCCTCTATCGGACTAAATATGAATTCAACAGCTGTCATTATTGGAGCCATGCTGATTTCCCCTCTTATGACACCGATTGTTGGACTGGGATTCGGTTTAGCTATTTTTGATACGCGTTTAATCAAGCAATCTCTAGAGGTTTTATTTACTCAAGTATTAGTCAGTTTGCTTGTCTCGACTCTGTATTTCTGGATTTCTCCCTTATCTTATGCAAGTAGCGAGTTGATTGCACGAACATCTCCAACCATTTGGGATGTTCTCATTGCTATTGCTGGTGGGATTGCAGGTGTAATTGGTTCAAGGAAAAAAGAAGCAAACAATATTGTGCCTGGAGTAGCCATTGCAACAGCTCTAATGCCACCTATCTGTACTGCAGGATATGGCTTAGCTAATGGAAATGTACGATTTTTATTTGGAGCTCTCTATCTTTTCTTGATCAACTGTGTCTTTATCATGCTAACCAATATTGTTGGAACAAGAATTTTGATGAGAAAATCTCCTTTAAGTTCATTTAAAGAGCTAAACATTAAAATGAGAATTGGGTTGATATCCTTAATTGTATTATTGGTTCTTCCAGCCAGCTATTCAGCAGTCACTCTGACGATAGATCAAGCGCGAAAAGAAGGGATCAAACAGTTTGTAGGGAAAGAGTTCGCCAATCATACGATCATTAATAAAGTCTACAAGTCAAGTAGCAATGAATTGGTCTTGACAGTTGTTGGAGATCCGATTTCAGAAGAAGAATTAGAAACAATTCGCCAAAAACAAGCCTCTTACGGTATTCAATCTATTCAATTGAAAGTCAATCAAGTCCATAATTCGACAAAATTAGATAGTGAGATGACCAAGGAATTTTTATGAAACCATCAACAAGTATATCGATCAAAAACTCTCTGAAAAAGATTCACAAAAAGATCTCGTAAAAGAAAATGAAGCAGACAAGGATTGAGGATATTGACCTTTTCTAACTCATGGAAGCAAATCTTAGGAGGATATCCTATATCCCAAAGTTAGTGGATAGAAAGGATTGTTGATGAGGATGCCATTTGTGGAAGTTTGACCAATCACTACTAGCTCAGGTTAAATAAAGAAGCAACAACGTTTTCAGTTGTTGCTTCTTTATTTAGCTGGAGTTTTTATCTCAGGTTTTATCGTTTATTTCTCAACACGAGACTTGTTAGCAATATCTGCAAGAATCAATTCTACAAATGCATCTACCGGCATAGTTTCAGTTTCTTTTTGACCATAACGGCGAACGTTTACAGCCTTCTCTTCCATTTCCTTGTCACCAACGATCAATTGGTAAGGAATTTTTTGAGTTTGAGAAGCACGGATCTTGAACTGCATTTTTTCATTGCGTTCATCCACATCGGCACGAACACCACGGTCACGGAGTTTCTTCGCCACTTCCCAAGCGTAATCCACGTGTTTTTCGTTAGAAACTGGGATAAGAGTTACTTGGTGAGGTGCAAGCCATGTAGGGAAGGCACCCTTGTAGTTTTCAATCAAGATAGCTGTGAAGCGTTCCATAGTTGAGATAACACCACGGTGGATCATAACTGGACGGTGTTCTTCACCATCAGCTCCGATATATTTAAGGTCGAAGCGCTCTGGAAGCAAGAAGTCAAGCTGGATAGTAGAAAGGGTTTCTTCTTTTCCAAGGGCAGTCTTAACTTGGATATCCAATTTTGGTCCGTAGAAGGCTGCTTCACCTTCAGCTTCAAAGTAGTCAAGTCCCATGTCATCCATAGCTGATTTCAACATACGTTGAGCATTTTCCCACATTTCATCATTATCAAAGTACTTGTGAGTATCTTGAGGATCACGATATGATAAACGGAAACGATAGTCAGTCAAGTTGAAATCTTCGTAAACGTCGATAATCAATTGAAGCGTACGTTGGAACTCATCTTTGATTTGTTCAGGTGTTACGAAAGTATGACCATCATTAAGGGACATTTCACGTACACGTTGAAGCCCTGTAAGAGCACCAGATTTCATAACGGTGCATCATACCGATTTCAGCAATACGGATTGGCAATTCACGGTAAGAGTGAACATGGTGTTTAAAGACCTCGATATGGTGAGGACAGTTCATTGGACGAAGAACGAATTCTTCACCATCACCCATATCCATAGTTGGGAACATATCTTCACGGTAGTGATCCCAGTGACCAGAAGTCTTGTAAAGTTCAACTGAGGCAATTGGTGGAGTGTAGACGTGTTGGTAGCCAGCAGCGATTTCCTTGTCGACGATGTAGCGTTCCAATTCACGACGGATAGTCGCACCATTTGGCAACCAGAATGGAAGTCCTTGACCAACTTCTTGAGAAATCATAAAGAGATCCAATTCTTTACCAAGTTTACGGTGGTCACGTTCCTTAGCTTCTTCACGCATTTGAAGGTAGTTCTTCAAGTCTTTCTTGTCAAACCAAGCTGTACCGTAGATACGTTGCATCATAGCGTTGTCGCTATTTCCACGCCAGTAGGCACCAGCTACATTGAGAAGGTGGAAGATTTGGATGCGGCCTGTTGATGGGACGTGTGGGCCACGGCAAAGGTCTACATATTCACCTTGACGGTAGATAGTCAAACCACCTTCGTCTTCAGAGTGCTCTTCAATCAATTCCAATTTATATGGGTCGTTCTTGAAGATGTCACGCGCTTCATCTTTAGTCACTTCCTCACGAATAGATGGGAAGTTTTCTTTAACGATTTTCTTCATTTCTTCTTCGATACGAGGAAGGTCTTCGTTAGAGATTTGACCTGCTTGGTTGTCTGTATCGTAGTAGAAACCATCTTCGATAGCTGGACCAACACCCAAGTGAATATCTGGGAAAAGGCGACGAGCTGCTTGGGCAAACAAGTGAGCTGCTGAGTGACGCAAGATTGGAAGAGCATCTTCGTGATCAGGTGTCACGATTTCGATGCTTCCATCTTCAGTGATAGCACGAGTTGTGTCAATGAGTTTGCCGTTAAATTTACCAGCAAGAGCTTTTTTAGCTAGGGAATTGCTGATAGATTGAGCAATTTCAAAAGTTGTAACGCCAGATTCGAATTCACGAACAGCGCCATCTGGGAAAGTAATTTTAATCATGGTTTTCTCCTTATATTATTAGTTATCAATTATTTTTATAGCAGAAGTGTTTCCCTATTTTTGCAGTCTTAAATCAAGAAAAACAAAAAGCGACATCCTCGAAAGGACGTCGCAACGTGGTTCCACCTTCATTTATGTTCCTCAAAAAAGAGGGACACCTCTGATTGGCTCTAACGTGGCCACCGTTTTATGTTTGCATAAAAGTCAGTAGAGTAGTATCAGTTTAGACTTCCTATGCGTTCTCAGCAACCACGCACTCTCTAAAAGAAAGATTCTAAGTGACTTGTCTCTATGCATTATTATAGCATGATTGCGAGATTTTTCAAGGATTTTGTGAAAGTTTTTTGTTTTTCAGTTTTTGAACCAGATACCTGATAGTAGCACCCATAACTGTACCTAGTAGAATAAGAAGTTCATAGGCTAGGAAATAAACAATGATAAATTCTCTGAAAGGAATGATAGTAAAGCCATAGAGTAAGCAACTACCTAAAAGCCAATGTAGTGAAAAACCAAAACGGTAGCTATAAAGAAGAGAGACTATAAAAACTACAACAGGCGAAATGATGAATATATTTAAAAGATAGAGCTCCGTTAGTTTTGGATTCTGTAATAGTAGTATAAATAATCCATAAAGTGGACAATAAAAGAAAAATACGACCAGATAGTAGGGGAGATATTTAAAGAATTTACGCATGGTAATCACCTCGTTATAAAAACTATCAACTTAGATATCCTTCCTATGAATATTATAGCATATTTGCAGTAAGAATAGTAAATCAGTTGACAAAGAAGTTAGTTATTGGTAGAATAGAAATTGTCGTAAAGACAAATAACTTCTTCTTGGTTACAGGCATGCCAACCTGTCACTCGGATGAAGCCAAATAAAAAGGAGAAACATCATGGCAATCTCAAAAGAGAAAAAAAATGAAATCATCGCACAATATGCACGTCACGAAGGTGATACAGGTTCAGTAGAGGTTCAAGTTGCTGTCCTTACTTGGGAAATCAACCACCTTAACGAACACATCAAACAACACAAAAAAGATCACGCTACTTACCGTGGATTGATGAAGAAAATCGGTCGCCGTCGTAACTTGCTTGCATACTTGCGTAAAAACGACGTTAACCGTTACCGTGAGTTGATCAACTCTCTTGGACTTCGTCGCTAATTCAAGATACAAAGGCCGTCAAAAGCACAAAGCAAAAATAGGAAAATTGACGAAGAAACTTCAGTTTCTAGGAGATTTTATCTTTTTTGCCAAGTGCTTAGGCCGTGTTCAATTGAGCACATCTTGAAATAAGGCTACTCGATTGAGTAGTCTTTTTTTATTTTTGTCACCTTACCTCGATATACTCAAGTATAATCTTCGGTTACGGTTCCTAGCACTGTAAGGTAAAATAAACCAGATCTTCTCCCTTCGGGGAGATTTTTTTGTTTCACTAAAATTTTTGTACAATCTTCGGCTTGCCGCCTAGTCTATAAACGTTTTATCCAGCAAGAATCATGATGCTAAGGGCACTAAAAATCCGTATGAAAATAGGGAAACGACACAGTGTTCGATGAACACAAGGAGTTTCATCTTTTTCACTAGGATTTTAGCCCGAGCTCAAATCGCTCTCTGATATCAGGGAGCTTTTTATTTTTTGCAAAGTGCTTAGGCCGTGTTCAATTGAGCATATCTTGAAAGTAAGGCTACTCGATTGGGTAGTCTTTGTTTTTCTGGATTTTAGTCCGAGCTCAAATGAGTTCTCTGACTTCAGAGGGCTTTTTTTATTTTCGTCACCTTACCCCGATATACTCAAGTATTATCATCGGTTACGGATCCTAGTACTGTAAGGTAAAATAAACCAGCTATGTCTCCCTTGGAGGAGATTTTTTAGTTTCATTAGGATTTTAGCCTGAGCTCAATCAGCTCTTTTGTTTCAACAGTCTTTTTATCTGCATCTTTCTAGCCTTGTTCCTGCCTTGGAAATGTGGTATACTATTTATGAAAAATTGTCTAAATTTTTTTAATTTTTATTAAGGGAGGGTTTCATGATTTCCAAATCTTCTGGAAGCCATCAAAACCTGCGATATGTTTTTCTCCTATCTCTGTTGCTCGGAGCTTTGGGAGTTTCTCTATTTTTAGCTGTTTCTATGGGGTCTGTTCAGATTAGCTTGAGTGATACTTATAGAATTATTTTAAGTAAGATGGGGGCCCCTCTGGATATAGGAGACCTTTCGAAGTCTACACTTGCTATTGTTTGGAATATGAGATTACCACGGGTTTTTCTTGGTTTGATAGTTGGTGCAGGCCTTTCCATGTGTGGTAGCGTCATGCAGTCCACAGTCAATAATCCAATCGCAGAGCCGTATGTGTTAGGAATTTCAGCTGGTGCAACCTTTGGAGCAACTTTGAGTATTATTCTTGGATTTAAAGTTTTGATTGGTCTAGGTTCTTTCCTTGGAGCGCTTGTGGCAACAGTTGCAGTCCTTCTGATTGCTTCTATGCAAGGCAGGATGACAACTTCCAGCCTGATTTTATCAGGAACGGTCGTGAATTCGCTATTTTTGGCTTTTTCAAACTTTATTATCTCTATTGGTGCCAATGCTGATAGCGTTATGACCATCAAGTTTTGGACCATGGGTTCCTTAGCGGGAACCTCCTGGGCTCACTTAACCTTGCCAACTACAATCGTGGGAATTGCTTTTTTATTTTTCTCTACTCAATATCGTGTTTTTAATGCCATGATGATGGGTGATGAGGCGGCTTTGACCTTAGGGATTCCCCTACGTTTTTACTGGTATCTTTATGTGACGATTGTGGCTATAATGACAGCAATCTTGGTATCGACCTGTGGGATTATTGGTTTTGTTGGTCTCATCACACCTCATTTGGCACGAAGCTTGGTGGGGACAAATTACAGAAGACTTTTTCCGATAGCTACTTTGCTCGGCGCACTTTTTGTTGTTTGGGCGGATGTCCTTGCTCGTGTCATGATTCAAAATGCTGAGCTGCCGATTGGGATTTTTACAGCCCTAGTAGGTGCCCCTTTCTTTATCTACATGGTTGGAAGTAGACGAGGGGAGGTGAAGGTCTGATATGGACTTAATGTGCCAGGATATTCACTTTGGAATCGGAGAGAAAAAAATTCTCAGAGGAGTCTCACTTAAACTTGAGGGTAACCAATTTCATACCATTTTAGGACCAAATGGCAGTGGGAAGACTAGCTTGTTGAAACTCCTCTATCGACAGGAAAAGCCTGATCAGGGCTTGATTTCTCTAGATGGAAAGCCACTGGAACAATTGAGCGTCAAGGAAACGGCAAAGCAGATGGCAGTCGTCACGCAGTTTAATCAGTTACAATTTGATTGTACGGTTGAGGAAATTGTCATGCTGGGCAGAACACCCCATCTCTCTTTCTTACAAAAGGAAAAAGACAGTGATTTTGCTCTGGTTGAGGATGCTCTGGTCAAGGTAGATATGTTAGAAAAGAGAAATCGACTCTACTCTTCTTTGTCAGGAGGAGAGAAGCAGCGGGTTTTGTTGGCACGTGCCTTGGCACAAGAACCGACTCTCCTGCTCTTAGACGAACCAACCAATCATTTAGATATCAAGTACCAGCTAGACTTGTTAACCATTGTCAAACATCTCAATATCAATGTACTAGCAGTATTACATGATATTCAGCTAGCTTGTCGCTATTCAGACTATCTCTACCTAATGAAAGAAGGAGAGATTGTTTACCAAGGGACTCCAAAAGAGACCATCACACCAGAGTCTTTGCAGGCTGTCTATGGCGTCCAAAGTAGAGTTACTTGGACAGAAGATCAGCAAGCCATGATTCACTATTTATAAAAAATGAAAAGGAAAACAAAACATGAAAAAATCACTTAGTATTTTGCTCCTAACAGTAGCAACCTTAACTTTAGCAGCTTGTGGAAATAGTGCAACAGAAAAAGCTACCACACAATCAAGTGCAGAGACAAGTCAAAAATCTACTACAGAAATCAGCTATCCTGTAACCATCAAAACTTATGATGCCAAAGGAAATGAAGTCGAACAAGTCTTTGAAAAAGGCTCCTGAAAAGGTCATCACCAACAATCTTTCAACAACTGAAATCCTACTTGAACTTGGTTTGAAGGATAAAATTGCCGGCATGCTCAACCCTGATAATGCTGTAACTGGTAAATACAAGGATGCCATTGAAGCCATCCCTCACATTGGCGATAAAAAATCTGTCTCACAAGAAACGGTTCTTTCTTATGAACCAGATGCCTTGATGGGACGAAACATGATGTTCTCTGAAAAGTCAATGGGAACTATCAGTGCTTGGAATGAAAATAAAATCCCTGTTTATACGCAAAAAGCCTCACTTTCAACTATCCAACAGGATTTGGGAAATATCGTAGAAGATGTGAAGAATCTTGGTACCATTTTCAATGTCCAAGACAAGGCAAACCAATACGCAGAGCAATTGCAAGCTAAAATCGATGCGGTTAAAAAAGCCAACCCAGAAACACAGGGTGAAAAGAAAAAAAGCTTTTGATTATGGTTGCTTATAACGATGAAACCTTCGGTGCCTACAAGTCAGCCCTTCAAGAAAGTTTGCTCAACCAACTTGGTTATACAAATGTCGCAACAGGAACATCTGGCTTTGACATTGGAAAACTCTAGTATCAATGGATCCAGAGTTGATTATCTATGTAACCAGCGACCGCAATCAAAAGTTGGATGAAAAAGCAGTGGATTTGATGAAGGCAAATGCTGTTTTGGAAAATGTATCAGCAATCAAGAATCAAAAAATCATGATCATCTCTTACGATGAGTTGATGGACTACGGTCCAGCAGTGATTGATTCCCTTGAAAAAATCAATGACTTTATCAAGAAATAAGGAGTTTAACTGGGAAGGGATTCAGGTTAGGGTCAGTCTTCCTTCAAACTATGATCCTCAACAAGCCTACCCAGTTGTGCTCTTAAACGATGGGGAACTGGATTATTTATCAAACCTATCCCAATTTGTGATCTTAGTAGGTTTGATTCCAGAAAATCGTCTGGATGACTTTACACCTTGGAAAGCTAGTGCGTTGAAAGAAGGGGCTCCAGATTTCGGTGGGAAGGGAGACGACTACCATCAGAAGCTCTTTCAAGGAATTCTAACAACTCTGAAAAAGGACTACTTGATTGATGAAAGTAGGATTGCTTATGGTGGCTATTCACTGGGCGGTCTTGCAGCTGTTTATAGTCTCTATAGTAGTCATCTACCTATGACCTGTATTTTCTCTATCTGTGGTTCCTTCTGGTATCCAGACTTTATAGACTTTTGCAGGGAACATGACTTGATACAGAGCCAAAGCCTGATTTATCTACAAAATGGTCAGACAGAAGGTGCCAATCATTCTAATCGTCTATCTAAGGCTCCTATTTTTGCAAGGGATCTACATAATTTAATTTCAGAAGCAGTTCCCTCAACATATTCCATCTTTGATGCTCATGGGCATCATGAAGCTCTCGACCAACGCTATCAACATTTTTGTGATTGGCTAATGAAGGAATGGGAGCTTAAATAAAAAAGCGATACTCTCTGTTTATAATGGATAGAGAGTATTTTTCTTGCCTTTAATCGGGTATGTTTTTACATTTTCGGAGTGATTATCCAAACCGAAAGTTTAACTGAAATGCATCAAAATGTGGTATAATGAGTAGATAGATAGAATCGAGGATATTATGTCATTTACGAAATTTAAATTTAAAAAATATATAGAAGAAGCTTTGGAGGAGTTGAAGTTTACGACTCCTACCGAGGTGCAGGATAAGTTGATTCCTATTGTCTTGGCTGGTCGAGACTTGGTTGGTGAATCAAAAACAGGTTCAGGAAAGACTCATACTTTCTTGCTTCCAATTTTCCAACAGTTGGATGAAGAGAGCGATAGCGTGCAGGCAGTTATCACAGCTCCAAGTCGTGAATTGGCGACTCAGATTTACCAAGCTGCTCGTCAGATTGCAGGCCATTCAGAAGTAGAAATTCGTGTTGTTAACTATGTTGGTGGTACAGACAAGGCCCGCCAAATTGAAAAACTGGCAAGCAACCAGCCCCATATCGTCATTGGAACACCAGGTCGTATCTATGATTTGGTAAAATCGGGTGATTTGGCTATCCACAAGGCTAAGACCTTTGTAGTCGATGAAGCTGATATGACCTTGGATATGGGATTCCTAGAAACAGTTGATAAGATTGCAGGAAGTCTTCCGAAAGACTTGCAGTTTATGGTCTTTTCAGCGACTATTCCGCAAAAATTGCAACCATTTTTGAAAAAATACTTGTCAAATCCTGTCATGGAAAAAATCAAGACCAAAACAGTTATCTCTGACACCATTGATAACTGGTTGATTTCGACCAAGGGTCGTGACAAGAATGCCCAGATTTATGAGTTAACTCAAGTTATGCAGCCATATCTAGCCATGATTTTTGTCAATACTAAGACTCGTGCAGATGAATTGCATACATATTTAACAGCCCAAGGCTTGAAAGTAGCTAAGATTCACGGAGATATTGCTCCTCGTGAACGTAAACGGATCATGAATCAGGTCAAGAACCTTGATTTTGAGTACATCGTTGCGACTGACTTGGCTGCGCGTGGGATTGATATTGAAGGTGTCAGCCATGTTATCAATGATGCCATTCCACAAGACTTGTCCTTCTTTGTCCACCGTGTTGGACGAACTGGACGTAATGGTCTGCCTGGTACAGCCATTACCCTTTACCAGCCTAGTGACGACTATGATATTCGTGAGTTAGAGAAATTAGGAATTAAGTTTGTACCTAAGGTGGTTAAAGACGGAGAATTCCAAGATACCTATGACCGCGATCGTCGTGCCAATCGTGAAAAGAAACAGGAAAAACTGGACATTGAAATGATTGGCTTGGTTAAAAAGAAAAAGAAAAAAGTCAAACCAGGATATAAGAAAAAAATCCAGTGGGCGGTCGATGAAAAACGTCGTAAAGCCAAGCGAGCAGAAGGTCGTGCTCGTGGACGTGCAGAGCGAAAAGCTAAGCGTCAGACATTTTAAGAATAAGACAGTAGAACCAAGTTGGTTTTACTGTTTTTTTGAGCAATGAAAAGGATATTCCTTAACATTAAGATTAGTTCTGTGAGATTGAGTGTGATAATACTTCCTACTGTAGTTCAGGCTTGTTCGATAATAGCAGAGTAGTGAGAGGAACGCTATAAAGTTCAATTAAGAAAGTACCAAAATTGTTAAAAATTTTTAGCAGCGGGAGAAGATTAAGTTTTTTAGTTGTAAAATGTTGTCAAAGTAAAATAAAAAGCCTTAGAAATATTGATTTCTAGGCTTTTTTTAACTTATTTACTCTACTCCCACTCAACAGTTGCAGGTGGTTTACTTGTGATATCATAGACGATACGGTTAACGTGGTCAACTTCGTTTACGATACGAACTGAGATTTTTTGGAGAACTTCCCAAGGAATCTTAGCGAAGTCAGCTGTCATTCCATCGATAGAAGTGATAGCACGGATAGCGATGGTATAGTCATAAGTACGACCGTCACCCATAACACCTACTGAACGAACTCCAGTGTTAACAGTGAAGTATTGCCAAATGTCGCGGTCAAGACCAGCTTTAGCGATTTCTTCACGAAGGATTGCGTCTGATTCACGAACTGTTTCAAGTTTTTCTTCAGTGATTTCACCCATGACACGGATTGCAAGACCTGGTCCTGGGAATGGTTGGCGCCATACGATGTGGTCTGGCATACCAAGTTCAGTACCAAGAGCACGAACCTCATCCTTGTAAAGAGTGTTGAGTGGTTCGATGAGTTCAAACTGCATGTCTTCTGGAAGTCCACCAACGTTGTGGTGAGATTTAATAGTTTGAGCAGTATCAGTACCTGACTCGATAACGTCTGTATAAAGAGTACCTTGCGCAAGGAATTTCACATCTTTTAGTTTGCTTGCTTCATCATCAAAGACATAGACAAACTCGTTACCGATAATCTTACGTTTTTGTTCAGGATCAGATACACCAGCAAGTTTATTCAAAAAACGTTTAGCAGCATCTGCTTTGACAATGTTCAAACCAAACTTACCACCAAGCATATCCATAACTTGGTCAGCTTCACCTTTACGGAGAAGACCGTGGTCTACAAAGATACAGATCAATTGATCTCCGATGGCTTTTTGGAGGAGAACCCCAACAACAGAAGAGTCAACACCACCTGAAAGACCAAGGAGAACACGTTTGTCTCCAACTTTTTCACGGATTTGCTTGATTTGCATCTCGATGAAGTTATCCATCGTCCAATCGCCTTTGGCACCACAGATATTGAGAGCGAAGTTACGAAGGATATCATAACCGTGAACTGAGTGACGAACCTCTGGGTGGAATTGGATACCATAGATTTTCTTGTCTGGATTTTCGATTGATGCATATGGACAGTCAGCTGATGTACCAGTACGAACGAAATCCGCAGGAATTTCAGTGACAGCATCTCCCGTGGCTCATCAAGACAAGTTGCTCATCTGGAGTACCAGCAAAAAGAGCAGACTCAGTGTGAGTAAGAGTGGATTGTCCATATTCACGGTTACCAGCGTCACCTGCAGGAACAACCTTTCCTCCAAGCTTGTGAGTCAATAGCTGCATACCGTAGCAGATTCCTAAAATTGGAATTCCAAGTTCAAAAATCTCTGGATCAATATCAAATGAGCCTTCTTCATAAACAGAGTTTGGACCACCTGAAAGTACAATCCCGATAGGATTGATAGCGCGGACTTCGTCAGCCGAAATCTTGTGACTTTTTAGTTCTGAAAAGACACCAATCTCACGGATACGACGTGAGATAAGTTGGTTATACTGGCTACCATAGTCCAGTACGATGATCTTTTCGACATCTTGCAAATCAGTTGAAATGTTGGTCATCTTTTCCCTTTCTTAAAAGAAATATCTTCTTGAATATTCTATCATAAATGACCCAGAATTACCAACCAAACAAGTGCAGTTTGACTTTTACCCCATGAGATAGGGTACAATGGAAAAAATAAAGAAAAGAAGTGAGCAAGCATGTTACCAGCTTATATGAAAATTCACGACCAAATCAAGAAAGGCATTGATGAGGGACATTGGAAAAATTGGAGAGAGACTCCCAAGCGAGCGAGACTTAGCTGAGGAATTTGAGGTTAGCCGCATGACCCTGCGTCAAGCCATCTCCTTTTGGTCGAGGAAGGAGTTTTGGAGCGTCGTGTGGGTAGCGGGACCTTTGTTTCTAGTACTCGTGTTCAGGAAAAAATGCGTGGAACGACTAGTTTTACGGAAATTGTGAAGGCTCAGGGGAAAACACCATCGAGTCATCTGATTTCCTATCGTCGGACTATTCCTAATGAGCAAGAAGTTGAAAAAAATTAGGGATCAAGGCCACTGAAAAATATTATTCGGATGGAACGTGTTCGTTATGCAGATCAAGTTCCTGTAGTCTACGAAGTGGCTTCTATACCTGAGAAATTTATCAAGAATTTTCAAGAAAGAAGAAGTAACCAAGCACTTCTTTTCAAACCTTACAGAAACATGGTTATCGGATTGGGAAATCTCACCAGACTATTTATGCTCGCTTAGCCAAGGAAAAAGATTGCTCATTATCTGGAAGTAGAAAAGGGGCATGCTATTTTAGGACTGACTCAGGTTTCTTACTTTGATGACGGGTACAGCTTTTGAGTATGTAAAGAGCCAATACGTCGGAGAACGTTTTGAGTTTTATCTAGAAAAATAATTAGTTTTTAAGAAAACTCTTGAGTTGGAAATCCTATCCACTTTAAGAGTTTTTTTATTTGCTAAGATTAGAAAAACAGTTTTCCGATTAAGAAAAAAATAGTAATCATACGAGTATTTTTCAAAGATTCGTGTTATAATAGTTAGGTTATATGGTCCCGATAAGGTGGTAGTGAAGATCGTTTAACGATTCTCTACCAGTACTTTGTAACTCTATAACGAATATTTTTTTAAGGGGGACATTTTTATGTCAGAACGTAAATTATTCACGTCTGAATCTGTATCTGAGGGGCATCCAGATAAGATTGCAGACCAAATTTCAGATGCTATTTTGGATGCTATTTTAGAGCAAGATCCAGAAGCCCACGTTGCTGCTGAAACAGCTGTTTATACTGGTTCAGTTCATGTTTTTCGGTGAAATTTCAACCAATGCCTATGTAGATATTAACCGTGTGGTACGTGATACGATTGCAGAGATTGGCTATACCAACACTGAGTATGGATTCTCAGCTGAAACAGTAGGAGTTCATCCATCATTGGTAGAGCAATCTCCAGATATCGCCCAAGGTGTTAATGAAGCCTTGGAAGTTCGTGGAAACGCAGATCAAGATCCACTTGATTTGATTGGAGCTGGAGACCAAGGTCTCATGTTTGGTTTTGCGGTTAATGAAACTGAAGAACTCATGCCATTGCCAATCTCACTCAGCCACAAGTTGGTTCGTCGTTTGGCAGAGCTTCGTAAGTCTGGTGAAATTAGCTATCTTCGTCCAGATGCTAAATCTCAAGTTACTGTTGAATATGATGAAAATGACCAGCCAGTGCGCGTGGATACAGTCGTTATTTCAACTCAACACGATCCAGAAGTGAGCAATGACCAAATCCATGAAGATGTGATTAACAAGGTTATCAAAGAAGTGATTCCAGCTTCTATCTTGATGACGAGACTAAATTCTTTCATCAATCCAACAGGTCGTTTCGTTATCGGAGGACCTCAAGGAGACTCAGGTTTGACTGGTCGTAAGATCATCGTGGATACTTATGGTGGTTACTCACGTCACGGTGGTGGTGCCTTCTCTGGAAAGGATGCGACTAAGGTTGACCGTTCAGCTTCTTATGCAGCTCGCTACATCGCCAAAAACATCGTTGCTGCAGGTCTTGCAAAGAAAGCAGAAGTGCAATTGGCTTACGCAATTGGTGTAGCCCAACCTGTATCTGTTCGTATCGATACCTTCGGTACTGGAACAGTAGCTGAAAGCAAAGCTTGAAAAAAAGCAGCGCGTCAAATCTTTGACCTTCGTCCAGCAGGAATCATCCAAATGCTTGATCTGAAACGTCCAATCTACCGTCAAACTGCGGCTTATGGACACATGGGACGTACAGATATCGATCTTCCATGGGAACGCTTGGATAAGGTTGATGCCTTGAAAGAAGCAGTTAAATAAAGTAAAAAGGAGTTGATTTAAACTCCTTTTTTAGTTTATTTATTGATAGTCTTTAAAAAAGCCCAGTTTCCAATGGACTTTTAGTCCCATACTCTAACTCCATAAAAATCTAGCAATTCATAATCATTCTTTTTATAGAATGGAACATTTTTTTCTGTACTGGTAATGAGTCCTAAGCGCTTGCAGCCCTTGGATTTGACATAAGGCTCAACTGCGTCTCTAAGAAAAGCACTGCCCACACCTTGTCTTTTAACGGATGGATTGACTGCAAGGAGCATCAAATACCAGTCAAAGCTATTAGATTTTTTCAAATGTTCTTCGGAACGGTCTACTAAATCAAGATACTTCAAAAAATTTCGTGGGCTAATGTAGCGAAACAGTTTTATGACACCATTTAGCAAGTAAGATAGGATAGAAAAATCATTTTGTTGTAATAAGGCGACAGCTAGGATTTCTCCGTCTTGTTCAGCTACTAAACAGGTTTCTTCTTTGATATAGAGGCGAGTCAGGAGACTTTCCAATAGTTCTAAAAAAGCAGGATAGTTTTCAGGTTTCTTGAGATCATCTATGATTAGAGTTAAAAATGGATAATCAAAGAAGCTATCGGCTATTACTTTTCCAATTTTTTGGTATTCGTCTAGCCTTGCTTTTCTGTATACTATGTTCTCCATTTATGAGCTCCTTTTTTTAATGTTAGTAAATTATAATAGTAGAATTAATTGTTTTTGATGATCAAGTACCGAGTTTTTACAAAAAATATTACCAAACTTTAGTCAGTTGAAGGATTGTTAGAAAAACTCTTTCTGTAACACTGAATCTGATTCTAGAATATCGGATTAGACAGACAAAGAACACTCTAAAAAAAGTTAGAATTTTTTTAGAGTGTTGTCCAAATATTGCTAAGTTTTTATTTTGTTGGGATTGAGATTTCAATCAATTTTTTTCAGAGTAGAGGGTCTTGATATTAGCTTCATCGATATTTTGCTTTTCGATCTTGCGATTCAAGAAAAATTCTTGGATTTTTTCTATTTCTTGTTCGCGGATAGCACGATGTTTATTGGAAATGAGGATTTCATAATGAAGCGGTGCCTGAGTAAAGATAACATCAGTATTGCCTGCAGAGTAGACTTCTACGAGTGTAGCGTCGGTACTCTCCAGTTGGCTTTTAACAAGGTTTGAGTGAGAATTAGTAGTGTTGATGAGCTTCATAGGCTTTCCTCCTGTGTTTCTATTTCTATTATAGCACTTTTTGGAAAAATTGGAAAAGTTAATTTAAACTTGATGCTGTTTTTTCCAAGCTTCAATTGCCCATTTATGACTGCCACGCTTTTAAGTTAGCAATGGCTTCATCGATTGGGAACCAAGCTAGATGATTGAAGTCCTCCAAAGGTTTTTGGATTTCTTGATAAGAAGTAGCTTCGTAGAGATAGGCTGGATTGTAGTAGTAAGTATCACGATGGCTGGAATAGAAATACTCATCTGCTTGTCCATAATAAGTGCCAATCTCAGCTGTAAAACCTAATTCTTCAATCAGTTCTCGTTTGAGAGCTTCAAAATGATCTTCACCTGCTTCAATCTCGCCACCAGGCAAGAACCATGCACCATTTGGAGCTTGAACGAGGATAATCTTTTCATGTGCTGAGTCAGGGATGACTGCATAAACACCATATCTAGTTTTGTAGGTTACACCCTCTTTTTTTTCTCCAAAGGTTGGATTTGTCATAAATTTCTCCTTTATGTGTGCGCTTTCTTTCTATCATATTAAAGAATGCTCTTACTGTCAAGTAAGAACATTCTTTTAGTATGTGGAATTAGTCATTTGAGTCAACTGTTTCCAATTTATTTTTTGATTTAATCATGATTTTACCATTGCTAGTCATGACAGCTTTGAGGTTTTTCTCGCTTGGATTTTCAAGGTAATAGTCCGTGATTGCATCTTCGATATAGTCTTGAATGGTACGACGGAGTGGACGAGCTCCCATTTTTGGATCATAACCAAGGTCTACAAGTTTTTCTTTAACCTTATCTGTTACATCCAAATGGATGTTATTGCTTGAGAGTCGTTTATTCACATCATCTAACATGAGGTCAACGATTTGAAGGAGATTTTCCTTGCTGAGAGCCTTGAATTCGATAATACCATCAAAACGGTTCATGAATTCTGGGACTAAAGAAGTTGCCTAATTCCCCAAGGACTGAGTTGGTACGGCCTTCACGAGCAGCACCAAATCCAACACTAGCTTCTGCCTTACCTGTACCTGCATTTGAGGTCATGATAATGATAGCGTCTTTAAAGCTAACGGTACGACCTTGCCCATCCGTTAAACGACCATCATCCAAGACTTGAAGGAACATATGCATAACATCTGGATGGGCTTTTTCAACTTCATCCAAGAGGATCAGTGAGTAGGGGTTACGACGAACTTTTTCAGTCAATTGACCAGCTTCATCATAGCCTACGTATCCTGGAGGGGCACCAACGAGTTTAGCCACGCTGTGTTTTTCCATGTATTCACTCATATCAAAGCGAATCATGCTGTCAGCAGAACCAAAGAGTTCGATGGCTAGTTGTTTTAGAAAGTTCTGTTTTACCGACACCAGTAGGACCAACAAAAAGGAAGCTACCGATTGGACGGTTTGGAGTACCGAGTCCAACACGGTTACGACGGATAGCCTTTAGCGATCTTTATCAACTGCATCATCTTGACCAATAACATGAGCCTTGAGGTCATCTGCTAGGTTGATCAGTTGAGACTGTTCTTTTTCCTTTCAAGATCACCAACTGGGAATATTAGTCTTTTTGTTCGATGATGTGTTCAATCGTCTTTTTCGCTGATGATTGGGGTATCCTGATCCGTTACCTTAGTCTTTTGCATTTCCTTGTATTTGGCAATCTGGTCACGGAAGTAGGCTGCTTTTTCAAAATCTTCATCGCGGGTTGCTTGTGCCTTGAGATTTTCTGCTTCGATTAAGCGTTGGTCGATGACCTTAGGATCTACAAAATTCAAGGTTAAGTTCATTTTTGAACCAGCTTCATCTAGAAGGTCAATGGCCTTGTCTGGCAAGAAACGATCTTGGATGTAGCGGTTAGAAAGAGTAGCAGCTGCTTCGATAGCGCCCTCGGTATAATGAACGTGGTGGTAATCTTCGTATTTCTTTTGAATACCTTTAAGGATAATGATGGTTTCTTCAACAGTTGGTTCATCAACCTTGACCGGTTGCATACGACGTTCAAGGGCAGCATCTTTTTCGATGATGCGGTATTCATTGAGGGTAGTAGCACCAACCAGTTGGAGTTCGCCACGAGCAAGAGCTGGTTTTAGGATATTTCCTGCATCCATATTCCCTTCTCCAGCAGAACCAGCACCGACGATTTCATGAATTTCGTCAATGAAGAGAATAACATCCTCGCGCTCACGAATTTCTTCCATGAGTTTTTGCATGCGCTCTTCAAACTGACCTCGGATACCTGTTCCTTGAACAAGGCTAACGACATCTAAGCGGATGACTTCCTTACCTTGAAGCTTATGCGGAACATCACCATCAACAATTTTCTGAGCTAAACCTTCGACAACAGCTGTCTTACCAACACCGGGCTCACCGATGAGGACAGGGTTGTTTTTTGTTCTGCGGTTGAGGATTTCAATGACACGGATAATCTCTTCGTCACGGCCAATTACAGGGTCAATATTTCCACGACGGGCAATCTCAGTAACATTGATACCATATTCATCCAAGAGTCCTTTTTCCTGGATTGGTGGTGGGGTTTGGGCAGGACCACGATTTTGGGAACCATAACCCCCATTTCCACCGTATCCACCCCCTGACTGAGTTGGGGGGATATTGTTGTATTAGAAGAAGGTCTAAAGTTGTTGAGATCGTTAAAGAAGTCTCCAAAGGGATCAAAATCACGGTTGTTTAAATCTGTAATTCCTTTAAATAAGCTATTGTTAGGATCTGTTTTGATAATTTTGTAGCAATTTTGGCAAAGGTCGATTTGCTTTTGTTGTCCATTGAGATTGGTATAAAGATGAATCGTTGAGTCATTGATTTTACAGTTTTGACAGAGCATACCGCCACCTCATTTCTTTCTTAGTCTTGACTAAATCTAAAAGGTCAAAAATAGTCAAACAAGTATATAATTTAATTATATCATGATTATTGGGCAATTCAAGTAAAAAGATTGGATACTAGCACTATAAAATAGTAGAGCGCTAATCTGGAGAATATTTTGATAGTAAGAAAAAAATCCTATTTGTCATACAAAAAGGATTCTCGTTGAGTGAAAGGCAGTGGGACGGAAATCGATAGACAAAGTCTCGATTTCGTAGTCCCAGCACCGCGAAGATGATTAGGAGTTTTGGGAGTCTAAAAGACGAACGAAAAGTCCAATCAGCTACCGCGTCAAAGTTTGATTGCTAATAAAAAAAGTGAGGTCGGGATCTTTTTGTCCCAACCTCTGTATATCTATTATTAGTATAGAAGTTCGTAAATTTCCATCGCAATCAAGTCGATGCTGTCAAAAGTATATGTTTCACGAGCTTCAACATCACGAAGTGTAAAGATTGGGCCATTTTTCTTCATCATGGTTAAAAAGCAACTTCAGCTACAACAACTCCCTCGCGCTCAAAGTTACGTTTTTAAGTTACCACCATCTTTTGTCATTGCTTCTAGGCGGTTGATGATTCTAACCAAATGTGATTCCATTTTGATTCTCCTCCATTTCTTATCGTTACTATTTTTACCATAAAGAGTATCCACTTGACTAGAAAAAAACTAAGATTTCTCGCTATTTCTGTTTTTCTTTGAAATTTTATTGAAAAATAAAAGGAAAAAGATTGCATTTTTATTCAAAAACATGTTATACTCATACAAGTTTTTAAGTTAGAAATTAGAAAGTAGTGGATTTATGAATTTTTCTTTTTTTACCTAAATATCTGCCATATTTTAACTATGGTGCTCTTGTAACAGTCTTGATCTCTGTTTTGGTTGTCTTTTTGGGGACAATTTTTAGGGGTAGTCTTGGCTTTTTGCTCAACGTTCTAAAATAAAGCCCATAGCTTGGCTTGCCAATGTTTATATTTGGATTTTCCGTGGAACACCTATGATGGTACAGATCATGATTGCTTTTTGCTCTTATGCATATCAATGCTCCGACAATTCAGATTGGGAGTTTTTGGGAGTTGATTTTTCACGTTTGATTCCAGGGATTATCATTATCTCTATGAATAGTGGTGCCTATGTATCAGAAACAGTTCGTGCTGGTATCAATGCAGTACCTAAAAGGGTCAATTAGAGGCGGCTTACTCTCTAGGGATTCGTCCTCAAAAAAATGCCATGCGCTATGTCATCTTGCCACAGGCCATCAAGAATATCTTGCCAGCCTTGGGGAAATGAGTTTCATTACCATTATCAAAGGATAGTTCACTTTTGTCAGCAATCGGTGTCATGGAATTGTGGAATGGAGCTACTACGGTGTCAACAACCACCTACTTGCCTTTTAACTCCACTCTTATTTGCAGCCTTTTACTACTTGATTATGACCTCTATCTTGACACTAGCCTTGAAAGCTTTTGAAAATCGTATGGGACAAGGAGAGAAAAAATAATGACTGAAACGCTTATAAAAATTGAAAACCTTCATAAAAACTTTGGGAAGAATGAAGTTTTAAAAAGGAATTGATCTGGAAATCAAAAAAAGGGGAAGTAGTGGTGATTATCGGACCGTCAGGTAGCGGAAGTCAACCCTCCTTCGTTCCATGAATCTCCTCGAAGAAGCGACAAAAGGAAAGGTTATCTTTGAAGGAGTAGACATTACAGATAAGAAAAACGACCTCTTTGCCATGCGTGAAAAGATGGGAATGGTTTTCCAACAGTTCAATCTCTTCCCCAATATGACAGTGAAGGATAACATCACGCTTTCTCCTATCAAGACCAAAGGGGAAAGTAAGGAAGTTGCTGAGAAGAGAGCGCATGAGCTCTTGGAAAAGGTTGGTTTACCAGATAAGGCAGATGCTTATCCACAAAGTTTGTCTGGTGGGCAGCAACAACGTATCGCTATTGCTCGTGGTCTTGCCATGGAACCAGATGTCCTACTTTTTGATGAACCGACTTCTGCCCTAGACCCAGAAATGGTAGGGGAAGTACTAGCGGTTATGCAAGAACTTGCTAAGTCAGGAATGACTATGGTCATCGTGACGCATGAGATGGGCTTTGCGCGTGAAGTGGCAGACCGTGTCATCTTTATGGCTGACGGTGTTGTTGTCGAAGATGGAACTCCAGAGCAAGTCTTTGAACAAACCCAAGAACAAAGAACCAAGGATTTCTTGAGTAAGGTTTTGTAAGAATATCGTAATTTAGAGAGAGTGGGACAGAAATCGGTAATTCGTTAGAATTCGATTTCTTCGTCCCACCTCCGTACAGTTGAGTAGGGGCTATAAAAAGCTGATGAAATCAGCGTAGTAGAGCCCACTCAACCACTGCGTCTTGCTCGACAATCCAAAGACAATTGAGAGGCTCGGACTTTTTGTCCCAGCTCTTTCTTATAGTTTCAGACTATAAGGTCACTTAGGTAAGAAGTGTTAGAGTGACAAGTGTTTTTTTGATATAATAGAAGATATTTGTTAGAAAAGAGAAAACACATGACACAGATTATTGATGGGAAGGCTTTAGCAGCCAAGCTACAGGGACAGTTAGCTGAAAAAGACAGCGACTGAAAGGAAGAGACAGGTTTGGTTCCAGGTTTGGTCGTTATTTTGGTCGGAGACAAATCCAGCCAGCCAGGTTTACGTTCGTAACAAGGAACGTTCAGCGATAGCTGCAGGTTTCCAAAGTGAAGTCGTGCGAGTTCCTGAGACCATTACCCAAGAGGAATTGTTGGACTTGATTGCCAAATACAATCACGATCCAGCTTGGCATGGTATTTTGGTGCAGTTACCCTTACCAAAACACATCGATGAAGAAGCAGTTTTATTGGCTATTGATCCAGAAAAGGACGTGGATGGTTTTCATCCGCTCAACATGGGGCGCCTTTGGTCTGGTCATCCAGTTATGATCCCTTCAACTCCAGCTGGTATTATGGAAATGTTTCATGAGTATGGGATTGAACTAGAAGGTAAGAATGCAGTCGTTATTGGTCGTTCTAATATCGTCGGTAAACCAATGGCCCAGTTGTTATTAGCTAAGAATGCAACTGTAACCTTAACCCACTCACGAACACACAATCTTGCCAAGGTAGCTTCTAAGGCCGATATTCTTGTCGTAGCAATCGGTCGTGCTAAATTTGTGACTGCTGACTTTGTCAAATCTGGGGCTGTTGTTATTGATGTGGGGATGAACCGAGATGAAAATGGCAAGCTCTGTGGAGATGTTGACTATGATGCTGTTGCGCCAATCGCTAGCCATATCACACCTGTACCTGGTGGAGTTGGACCCATGACCATTACTATGTTGATGGAGCAGACTTATCAGGCTGCATTGCGTAGTTTGAATAGATAATACAAGCATTGATTTTATATAGTGAAGAAACAAGTTCTAAAAAAATGAACTTGTTTTTTTCTTGCACTTATGTTTAATAAAATTACAGTAAAACTTCTACAAATTATTGAAAAAAACTCTACTATTTTGATATATTAAAAAGCATCAATATTTATATGGATAAAATAAGTAAGCGTCTAGAGGGAGGTTTATTTTTTGGAGTAAAATGTAATCGCTTACTAGAACATTGGAAAGGAACAATAATGGATAAGAGATTTTTTGAAAGACGGTGTCATTATAGTATTCGTAAATTTGCCATTGGTGCGGCTTCAGTTATGATTGGAGCTAGTATATTTGGTCTTCAGGTGGCTCAAGCAGCTGAAACCGAAACAGCAAGTCCCAGTGAGGAAACGATTCATCAAGTTCAACCTTTAGATAAGCTTCCAGATGATATTGCTGCAGCTATTGCAAAAGCTGAGCAAAATAGCCCACAAGATAACGCTACTGAAGAAGGAAAATGATGCGGTTGAATCCGCAAAACCAAAAACTGAAGAAAAGGTTACTGAGGCAACAAGTCCTAAGGAAGAAAAGGAAGCAGAAGTAGTCAGCCCTAAAGAAGACAAAGTTGAAAAAACTGCAAAAACCTGCTGCTGAAGCGAATGGGAAAGAGTCTACAGTTTCAGAAGCAAGTGCTGAAAAGCCAGTAGTTCGAGAAGAACATACAGATACAACTAACCAGAATAAACCTGTAACGGACGATAAAAGCAAGGAAGAAAAAAAGCTTCTGCAAGTGAATCACCTCAAGCCACAAAAGAAAAGGAAAAAGAAAAATCAGCTCCTTGAAGAAAGAAAACAAAATTTCAACAAAGACTGGTATTTTAAACTAAACGCTCAAGGTGACTTTTCTAAGAAAGATGTAGATGTTCATGATTGGTCTAAGTTGAACCTTCCTCATGACTGGAGTATCTATTTTGATTTTGATCACAAGTCTCCTGCCCGAAATGAAGGTGGTCAATTAAACGGGGGTACTGCCTGGTATCGTAAGACCTTCACGGTTGACGAAGCTGCCAAGGACAAGGATGTTCGGATCAACTTTGATGGTGTCTACATGGACTCTAAGGTCTATGTAAATGGTAAATTTGTCGGTCATTATCCAAGTGGTTACAATCATTTTTCATACGACATTACTGAATTTTTAAATAAAGATGGTAGTGAAAATACCATTGCGGTTCAAGTTACCAATAAGCAGCCAAGTAGTCGTTGGTACTCAGGAAGTGGTATCTATCGCGATGTAACTCTGAGCTATCGCGACAAGGTGCAGGTAGCTGAAAATGGAAATCATATCACAACTCCAAAACTAGCTGAACAAAAAGATGGCAATGTTGAAACACAAATCCAAAGCAAGATCAAAAATACTGCCAAGACTCTAGCTAAGGTATTTGTAGAGCAACAGATTTTCACCAAAGAAGGTAAGGCTGTTTCAGATTTAGTTCGTTCTGTAACTAAGAGCCTAGCAGGAAATGAGACAGCTGACTTTAAGCAAACAGTTTTGGTTAATAAGCCAACCCTCTGGACAACCAAAAGCTATCATCCTCAGCTCTATGTTCTGAAAACCAAGGTTTATAAAGAAGGTCAGCTAGTTGATGTGACAGAAGATACTTTTGGTTACCGTTATTTTAACTGGACAGCCAAGGAAGGATTTTCTCTTAATGGCGAGAGAATGAAATTCCATGGAGTTAGTATCCACCATGACAACGGTGCCTTGGGGGCAGAAGAAAACTATAAGGCAACCTATCGTAAATTAAAACTCCTGAAAGATATGGGAGTTAACTCTATCCGTACAACCCACAATCCAGCAAGTCCACAGTTGCTCGACGCTGCTGCAAATCTAGGACTTTTGGTCCAAGAAGAAGCCTTTGATACTTGGTATCGTGGCAAGAAAACGTATGACTATGGACGTTTCTTTGACCAAGATGCAACTCACCCAGAAGCTAAGAAGGGTGAGAAGTGGTCTGATTTTGACCTCAGAACCATGGTCGAACGTGATAAAAATAATCCATCTATCGTTATGTGGTCACTCGGTAACGAAGTTGATGAAGCAGATGGTGGTGAGCGTTCGCTAGAAACAGCCAAGCGTTTGAAAGCCATCATCAAAGCAATCGATACAGAACGCTATGTGACCATGGGGGAAAACAAATTCAGTCGTAGATCAAGCGGCTTGTTCTTAGAATTAGCAGCAATCATGGATGCTGTTGGTATGAACTATGGGGAACGGAATTATGATGCGGTTCGTAAGGAACATCCAGATTGGTTGATTTATGGTTCTGAAACCTCTTCAGCGACTCGAACTCGAGATTCTTATTTTGATCCTGCTCATTTACTCTGGCACGACAATCGCCCAAATCGTCACTATGAACAATCAGACTATGGTAATGACCGTGTAGCCTGGGGTAGAACAGCTACTGAATCTTGGACTTTTGACCGTGATCGTGCTGGCTATGCAGGTCAGTTCATCTGGACTGGTTTTTGACTATATCGGTGAACCCTACACCATGGCATAACCAAGATAATACACCAGTAAAAAGCTCTTATTTTGGTATCATTGATACGGCAGGCTTGCCTAAGAATGATTTCTATCTCTACCGTAGTGAATGGTATAGTGCCGAAGAAAAACCAACTGTTCGTATCATGCCTCACTGGAATTGGACTGAAGAAACGCTCAAGGAACGTAATATGCTGGTCAATGGTAAGGTTCCAGTTCGGACCTTCTCAAATGCTGCTAGCGTAGAATTGTTCTTGAACAATGAGTCCCTCGGTAAGAAAGAATTTGTTAAGAAAACAACTGAAGATGGTCGCCCGTATCACGAGGGAGCTAAACCAAGTGAATTGTATCTTGAGTGGTTGGTGGACTATAAACCAGGTACCTTAACAGCTATTGCTCGTGATGAAAATGGCAAAGAAATTGCGCGTGACAGTGTGACAACAGCAGGGGAGCCAGCTAGAGTTCGTCTCACCAAGGAAGAACATGTCATCACTGCAGATGGCAAAGATTTGTCTTATATCCATTATGAAATCGTTGATGAAGACGGCAATGTTGTACCAACTGCCAATAATCTTGTTCATTTCAATCTTCATGGCCAAGGCCAAATCGTCGGTGTGGACAATGGGGAACAAGCTAGCCGTGAACGTTATAAGGCTCAGAAAGATGGTACATGGCAAAGAAAAGCCTTCAATGGTAAAGGTGTTGTCATCGTAAAATCGACTGAAAAAGAAGGTAAATTCACTCTTTATGCGGATTCTGCAGGCTTGGCTTCAGATCAAGCAACAGTCACAACTGTTTCAGGTAAAAAAGAAAATCGTCACTTTGTCTCTTTTGCTCCTGTTAAGGCAAGAACTGATGTCAGCGAGGATCCTAAATTGCCACAAACTGTGACAGCTATTTATAGCGACGGCAGTGTTGAAGAAAAAGCTGTAACTTGGGATATACCAGATGATCTCCTTACCAGTGCAGGTGAGAAAAAAGTATCTGGTAATGTAGAAGGTCTCGAAGCTAAGGCTGAGGCCCTTGTCAAGGTAGTTGCACTTGATAAGTGGTTGCCTAAGGTAGCAACAGTCCCAGTTGGCACAGCAGCAGAAAACTTGGATAAAACGGTAACGGCTGTTTTGTCAGATGGTAGCTTGGTTGATGCGGATGTCGTTTCTTGGACCTTGAAAGATCCTTCTGCCTTGACAAGAGAAGGTGGACGTACTGAAGCAACAGGTAAATTGGAAGGCAATGACTACGAGGTTACGGCAACTTTTATCGCAAGTGATAAGGAAACAGAAAGTACTGTTACAGGTCTCACTGTTGGTGACAAGTCTCTTGAAAACTTTGAGTCTGGAAAGACCTACTACCGAGTATCCCTTCCTTATACTGCTAAAATCCCAAGTGTTGGAGCACAAACTATTGGCTACCAAGTAACTGTTCAACAAGCTTCAGTAGCTAATGATTATCAGGCTTCTGTATTTTTGAGTGACCAGAAGGGCGATTTAGTTCAAACTTATTTGATTCAATTTGTGAAGGAAGCTCCTGCCTTGACACGCTTGGAAGTAAGCGTTGAAGGAAAAGAGACTGCAACAGAAGACCAAGTTCTCCCTTATCATGTCATTGGACATTATGAGGATGGTTCGCAGACGGAATTTTCAGCGTCAGATATCCATTTGGAAGCTAAGTCAGCTGATGGTGCTCATCTTGAGGTGAATGGTCAGAACTTGCTTCTTTACAAGAAAGGTAGTGTAACCCTCACTCCTCGTATTGACAATCAAACTGATAAGACTCAGTCTGTAGCAACTGAACTTGTGATAAAAGAAAATACAGTAGACAAGAAAATTGTCAAACTTCATCCTGTTTCTATCTCTACAGATATCAATCAGCAACCGAATTTGCCTGATCAAATCGGAGCAGAATTTGATAAGGGCTTGCCTCGTAAGGTAGCTGTAACTTGGGACAAGGTAGATGCCAAAGAACTTGGTTACTATCATAGCTTTACCCTTAAAGGTCATGTAGAAGGAACAGATATTGAAGCTCTTGCCAATGTAACTGTTGAAGGTTTGCAGGTTGCAGAAGAAATCAGCCTTACTCTTCCTAAGGGTGAAACTGTTCAATTGCCAGCTAACGTACGTGCCTATCATTCTAATGGAACAACTGTCTATAAAGATGTCCTTTGGGACAAGGTTCCTGAGAACTTTAGTCAGACTGAAGGTATCTATGAAATCAAGGGTCAATTGGTTGGTAGCCATCTGACTACTAAGGCCCGTGTCCGTGTTTCTAGTCAAGTTGTTGCTGGAAATAATATCTCGAAACAGTGGACTGGTTCTCAATTGCCAGCTGCTATTGTATCCAATACGGGTGGTGATGATTCGGCAAGTACCCTGAACGATTTGACGGTTTCAAGAGCCAATACAGATGTTAAGAATCGATGGACTACATGGCAAACAGGCACAGATAATGATTGGGCGTCTATCTTGTTTGGTAATTCAGGAGATTTGACTAAACGCTTTGTCGACAATCTATCCGTTGATTTCTACACAGACGGAGCTATCGGACTTCCAAAGAATATGTCATCGAATACTATGTCGGTCAAGAAGTTCCAGATCTTCCAAACGATGTCAATCATGCTCAAGGAGATGCCAAGCATCCATTTAACAATGCTGCCAACTGGAAGGCTGTAGAAAATCTTCACGCTCCTGGACAATTATCTGCAGGTCAAACAAACCACTTTACATTTGATAAGGTTGAAACTTATGCTGTTCGTATGCGTATGAAGAAGGCAGATGGAAAGGCTGGTGTTGGTTTAACAGAAATTACTATTTTAGGAAGTAAGGTTCCAAGTGCTACCAGCTCAGAAATTTCTATCCAAGTAGATGGTAAGAAGCTCGAACATTTCAATCCATCTAAGACAGATTATTATATTCCTCAAGCAAGCAAGGAAATCACTGCAACAGCCAGCAACAACGGTTTGGTAACGGTTGTTCCTGCAACAAGTGAAAAAGGTGCGACACGTCTTATTTTGAAAGCTGAGGATGGAACTGTTCTTAAAGAATATCGTATCTTCCGTGATGACGAAAAAGAGTCAACACAACCAGTAGCTGCGGAAAATAGTGCCCAGACCTTGAATGTTGGCGATCAACTTCAATTGCCTGCCGAAGTAACAGTCTACTATCCATCACAAGATGGCTGGGTTAAAGCTAACCTTGCTGTCCAATGGGATGCAGTTCCAGAACATGCGACTGCCCAAGAAGGTAACTTTGAAGTGCTTGGTCATGTTCTAGGAACAGACTTAACAACCAAGATGCAAGTAACAGTTGTTACAAAAGGTAATCAAGTTATCTCAGAAAATCCAAGCAATAATGCGACAGATTCTAAAGCCTTTGCGTCTACTACAAATGATACACAAGCAGCTTCTCGGGATAAAATTTTCTATATCAACGATGGTCACTTTAACGAAGATGGACGTTGGACTAACTGGTCTCGTACTCCGAAAGACCAAGAAACATCTGTGGGAATTCTCTTTAAGAAGAATGGTCAGATTACACCTCAGTCTGTTGGAAAAGTAGCTATTCAGTTCTTTAAAGACAGTGGAACAGACGCACCATCGACAATGGTATTAGAAAGATATGTTGGGCCTGCCTATACAGAACCAAGTACCATTTCTCGTTATGAAGAAAATGCGGATCATCCATTTAATAAGGCAGAAAACTGGCAAGAAATTCCTTATAAAGCATCTGGAGAAATCGTGGCTGGTAAACCAATCGAATTTACCTTTGATCCAATTCAGACAACAGCTATTCGAGCACGCATGACTCGTAAATCTACAACTAATGGTCTAGCAATGGTCGAATTTAGTGCTTACTCTCCTGCTAAAGCAAACGATGTGGAAACTCCTTCAGTGACTATTTCGGTTGCTGGAAAAGCATTGGAAAATTTTGATCCTGCGGTTTCAGATTATACAGTGAACTTAAATGGCACTAAACCACAGGTGACTGCTCAAGCAAGTGGTCACGGTGTGACAACGGTTGTTGAGTCTAGTCAGGATAATCTTCCTAGCCTTGTTCGTCTTCTTGCTAAGGATGGTAGTCTTGTCAAGGAATATCGTATTCACTTCAAACCTAGTCACCGTATTGTTCCTGAAGAAGGCGACCAAAGTCCTGTTCTCGAACGACCAAGTTTAGAAGTTGTGAAGACTCCGATTCTATTTAAAGAAATCATCCGTGAAAACAATGATTTAGCTCAAGATGAACGTCGTGTAATCTCAGAAGGTAAGAACGGTGAAAGAGTTGATTATGTTGAGGTCCTAGGATCTAACCGTACAACTGTTCATACAGATACGACTGAGGCGCAAGATCGAATTGTTGAAGTTAAGGTCAAACCAGTCATTACTACTAGCAAAGGCGACGAACCAGCTCCAGTAGTAGAAGTTCCAGAATTTGAGGGCGGTGTCAATGCAGTAGAGCAGCTAAGCATGAGTTGCCAGAATACACAGATGCAATCGGCACAGTAGGCGACGATCCAGCTCCAGTAGTAGAAGTCCCAGAATTTGAGGGCGGTGTCAATGCAGTAGAGGCAGCTAAGCATGAGTTGCCAGAATACACAGAAGCAATCGGCACAGCAGGCGACGATCCAGCTCCAGTAGTAGAAGTCCCAGAATTTAATGGCGGCGTCAATGCAGTAGAAGCGGCTAAGAATGAATTGCCAGAATACACAGAAGCAATCGGCACAGTAGGCGACGATCCAGCTCCAGTAGTAGAAGTTCCAGAATTTGAGGGCGGTGTTAATGCGGTAGAAGCCGCTAAGAACGAGTTGCCAGAATACACGGGTGTAATCGGCACAGTAGGCGACGAACCAGCTCCAGTAGTAGAAGTCCCAGAATTTACAGGTGGCGTCAATGCTGTGGAAGCCGCTAAGCATGAATTACCAGAGTACACAGGAACATTGGCTACAGTAGGCGATGAGCCAGCAACAAGTGTGGAAAAAACAGCTACAGAGGTTCAAATCTTAACTGATAAGGAAACTGGAGTTCTGGTAGCAGGGCTAACTAAAGAGTTGCCTAAAGGTCTCAAGCTTCAAGTTCAAAAGGTTCTACGCCAAGAATTAGCTGGTAAGCAATACGATGCTTATCAAGTGAAGTTGGTAGATAAGGACAACCAAGAAGTTGAACTTAAAGGTGCCGTCTTAGTGAGATTGCCAGTCAAAGGTCAGGTTCAAGAGGTTTATCACATGAGCTTAGATCAAGGTTTGCAGGTCCAAAAGGTAACGCTTGTAGGTGACACAGTTGAATTTGTAACCAAAGATTTGGGACTTTATGCGATTGTCTATAAAGAACAAAACCAAGAACCAGTAGAATCAGCTCGTGGAACGGCAGTTAATGGAGAGGTCCTTGAAAATGCTTCAGGACAAGCAACTGCAGCAAGACTTCCAGAAACAGGTGAAAGTCGATCTGATACAGCTGCCTTCCTAGCAAGTCTCAGTCTTGTTTTATCAGTGGCTTTACTAACAGTTAAACGTAAAGAAAAATAGAGTTTGGAACTCTACATTGCTGATTGATTGTAGAAATACTTGGACTATCCCAGTGGATAGGATCGAAAAATGCTACAACCATATGGAGAGGACCTTTTGGTTCTCTCCATTTTTTAAAATAGGGATGAAACCGCTTAGATGAGTGGTTGGAGGAAAGGAATAGAAGAAAGATGGATCATCAATTTTTTGAGAAACGTTGTCATTATAGCATTCGAAAATTTGCAATAGGAGCAGCTTCAGTAATGGTTGGTGCGAGTATCTTTGGAGCCAGCATGGTACAAGCTGCAGAGACAGAGTCCGCACTAGAAGCAGAAACAAGTCTTACACAGCTTCCACCAGAGGATAAGTTATCACCAGATTTGGCAGGTGCTATTAAAAGTGCAGAGGCAGACTTTGTTTCAGAGACTAAAGTGGAAGAGGTAGCTACTAAGTCCCAAGCTCTCGAAGAAACTTCTTCAAAACCAGTAGAAACTAAAAATTCTACAGTAGAGGAGAAAAGTACAACCGTAGAAAATGCTTCTACAGAAGTAGCTCCTACTGAAACCAATGCAGTAACAAAACCTACGAAACCAGCTGAAGTAAATGGAACGGTGGAGAAAGCTGATTCATTTACAGCAGATAAACCTGCAAGTAAAGCAGAAATTGATGCCGCCAAAAATAAAGTAGCTAAAAAGGAATATACGGTATTTCCAAGACCTCAAAAGGTTACTTATGGCGATGGGGTTACTGCTCTAGAAGGAAAGGTAAACCTTGTCTTTAGCGATGGCTTAGATATCTATACACGTAACCGTGCCAAAGAAGTTCTCCAAGCTAGTAATGTGTCTTACACTACCAGTACAAAAGCTACAGAAGGGGCAACCAACATTTTCCTTGGATTGCGTGGGAAAGCTCCTCTGGCAGAAAAAGAAGTCCAAGATATTTCGTCTGGTCTATACGATAAAATTGATGCCTATGTCTTGCGCGTGAAGGACAATAAGATTTCGATCGTCGGAAAGGATACGGATGCTGTCTTCTTTGGACTAACAACCTTGAAACAGATGCTGAAGGAGAGTCCTGTTCCAGTTCTTCGAGATGTGACCGTAGAAGACTATGCAGAAGTGAAGAACCGTGGCTTTATCGAAGGATATTATGGAAATCCTTGGACCAAGGAAAACCGTGAAGAGTTGATGCGCTATGGTGGCGACTTAAAGCTAACTCAGTACTTCTTTGCGCCTAAAGACGATCCCTATCACAATGCCAAATGGCGTGAACTCTATCCAGAAGAAAAAATGTCAGAGATTCGTGATCTAGCTCGTGTGGGGAATGAAACAAAAACTCGCTATGTATGGACCATCCATCCATTTATGCATAACAAGATGCGTTTTGACACGGATGAATTATATAAACAGGATTTAGATGTCATTAAAGCGAAATTCACCCAATTGCTGGATGCAGGTGTGCGTGAATTTGGTGTTCTAGCTGATGATGCGGCCTGGCCTGTTGGTGGCTACAATAGTTATGTTCGGTTAATGACTGACCTGACAAATTGGCTAACTGAACAAGAAACAAAATACAGCGGCCTTCGTAAAGATATGATTTTCGTGCCAGCCTGGTATATGGGACAAGGGACAGAAGATGAACTTCGCACGCTTAACGAACGCCTTCCAGAAACGGTTCATTTAACCCTAACAGGGGGTAAGGTATGGGGTGCAGTTGACCAAACCTTCCTAACAAATTTGAAGAAGAATTTGACAGAAGGTGGCAAGAAGTATCGTCCGATTCATTTCTGGATAAACTGGCCTTGTAATGATAATACCAAGCAACACTTGATTCTAGGTGGTGGTGAAAAATTCTTACATCCCAATGTTGATTTGTCCTTGGCGCAGGGCATCATGCTAAATCCGATGCAACAATCGGAAGCTTCAAAGGTAGCACTCTTTGATGTGGCACAGTATGGTTGGAAACAATGGAGAAGTGCGGAAGAAGCTGAAAAAATCAATGATATGGCCTTTAACTATGTGGTCAATGGAAATTTTGAGGAAAGTGATGTATCAAAAGCCTTTCGTGAACTTGGTAAGCATATGCGCAACCAAAACCGCCCTCCACATGTCACAAAATTGGAAGAATCTGTTGATCTTGCACCTAAATTGACAGACTTTTATAATAAATTGAAGACTGGTCAAAACGTAGATGCAGAGAGAAAAGAATTAAAGGGTATCTTTGCAAATTTGAAGGCTGACGCCCTCCTTCTGAAAGAAAAAGGAGACAAGAAGCTTATTGACCAAATCCACTACTGGTTAGACAATACAGTGGATCAGATGGATGCTTTAGAAGCCTTGCTGACAGCGACAGAAGGTCTGGCTGAAAAGAATGATGCTAAAGTATGGGAACATTACTATGCTGGGGTTAAGTATTACGATCAGTCCATTAGTTATTCCTTCTTTTATGTGGACCATTATGAACGGGCAGAGTTTGGAGTGCAACATATTCGTCCATTTATCAATAACTTAAAGGAATACTTGGCAACACATATCCAGACCATGCTGCATCCAGATAAACTTGTGACCACCTTTATTACCAACCGTGCGGGGATTGAAGGAGGTCTTGCAGAAGTAACAGATGGCGACTTGGATACTCATGCGATTGTCAAGACGACAACCGTTATTGAACGAGATGATTATGTAGGTCTTCGTTTCAATAAAGCCATTAAGGTTCATACGCTAGGTTTTGCTACAGGAACAAAGACAGCCGATAATTATACCTTTGGAAATGCCCTTGTGGAATATCAAAACGAACAGGGCGACTGGGTAGCTCTCACAAGTCCAGCCTACACAGGTAGAGAACGTACGCTTGAATTTACTAATCTTGATATTACGGCACAAGCAGTTCGTATGCGTGCCACTGCTAAGAAAGATAATGCTTGGCTTGCCATGCGTGAGATTGCTGTCAATAGACCGCTCGAACTTGGAAGCAAGAAGGTAAAAGGGACCATTACTCTAAGTCCAAATCTGGTTTACAAGTATGGAACCAGTGTGCTTCAAATGCAAGATGGCAAAGATAACACCGAATCTATGATGGCTCATGCCAATCAAACGAATGTGACTCCAGAAAATGCTTGGGTTCAAATGGACTTGGGTGGAGCTAAGAAAGTGAAACATGTTCATCTAGTTCAAGGGGAAGGTGACAAACTAGCAGCTGGTATCATCGAATATTCTACAGACGGTACAAACTGGAAGACCCTTCAGACCTTAGCTGGGGATCGAATTTCAGATATTAGTCAAGACTTCACAGCGCAATACGTTCGTGTCCGTAATACACAAGTTTTCAGCAAATGGTGGAGAATTGCGGACTTTAGAGTTGACGTCGATACACCAAATACTGATTTGACCGTCACCAATGTCGACAGCTTGAAGGAAACACCAGTCGTAGACAGCCGAGGAAGTTATGAAATGACCTTGCCACAAGGAACGACTCTCCCAGCAAACGGCTATCTTGGCTTGAAATTGGATCGCCTCCATGAAGCTAGTTCAATTGCACTTGAAGGTGCAGGTGAAACAGGTTTGACACTGGAATATTCAGCAAATGAAGTGGAATGGATGAGCGCTGACCAACTTCCAGAACACGCCTTGGTACGCTATGTACGCATCGTGAACAAGACAGATAAGGATCAAGCGCTTCCTACTGGAAAATTAGTCGTCAAGACAAAAGAAATGGCTCCAACTGAACTCTTATCAACCACTATGGGGATTCACCAATATTATGGTGCTAATGATGTTCGTCGCGTACACAATCTTGGTCAACTATTTGATGGGGACTTTAATAATTTTGTAGAATTTTCTGATTACCAACGTAAAAACGGGGAAATTGTCATGAAACTAGGCACAACTCGTCAAGTCAAGAAGATTAGTGCTTATATTCAGGATGCTCAGCGTAATTATTTGCGTGATGGTAAGATTCAAGTTAGTGAAGACGGTAAGAATTGGACAGATGTTGTAACGGTCGGAGATGGTGTGGAAAATGAAATTCGAGATAATTCCTTGACCGACGGCTGGACACATGATTCTGCCAACCCAGGAAATCGTTATATCGAAGGTGTTCTGGATCAACCTGTAACCGCTAAGTTTATGCGTGTTCTCTTTACAGCGGATTATAATGCTCGTTTTGTAGGATTTAGCGAAATCGTGATTAATGACGGTGAATTTATCAATCCTGAAAATAATCCTACAGTGACAGGAACTGGTAGCGAAGAAGCGGATAATCTGAAGAAAAATATGACTGACGGTAATGTATTGACAAGCTATGCAGCTACTGAAGATAAAGGAGAGCTTGTTTATCATTTATCTGAAGAAACCAAGGTCAATCATGTTCGCTTGATTGCTGACTTGCCAGAAGGTGCAAAAGTAAATGTCCAAGTTCGTACCTTGAATGATGCTGGTGAATCAGTATGGAAAAACTTGGGTGAAGTAAGATCAAGTTTCCAAACCTTTGCCCTTTCAGGAAAAAATTCACGGATTCTCGATGTAAAAGTTTCTTGGGAAGGTGGAGAACCAGAGTTCTACGAAATGACTACCTTCTATCAAGAAGTGGTAGACGAGCCAGCATCGACAACAAGTAAAGGAGACGAACCAGTTCCGGTAGTAGAAGTGCCAGAATTTGAAGGTGGTGTCAATGCAGTAGAAGCCGCTAAGAATGAATTGCCAGAGTACACAGAGGCAGTTGGCACAGCAGGTGAGGAGCCAGCTCCAGTAGTAGAAGTCCCAGAATTCAAGGGCGGTGTCAATGCAGTAGAAGCCGCTAAGAATGAGTTACCAGAATACAAAGATGCAATCGGCACAGTAGGCGATGAGCCAGCTCCGGTAGTAGAAGTTCCAGAATTTGAGGGCGGAGTCAATGCAGTAGAAGCCGCTAAGCATGAGTTGCCAGAGTACACAGAGGCAGTTGGCACAGTAGGCGACGAACCAGCTCCAGTAGTAGAAATCCCAGAATTCAAGGGTGGTGTCAATGCAGTAGAAGCGGCTAAGAATGAGTTACCAGAATATACAGGAACAGTGGCTACAGTGGGGAACAAGCCAGCCCCAAGTGTGGAAAGACCAGCTGCAGAGGTTCGAATCTTGTCTGATAAGGAAACTGGAGTTCTGGTAGCAGGGTTAACTAAAGAGTTATCTAAAGACCTCAAGCTTCAAGTGCAAAAGGTTCTACGACAAGAATTAGCTGGTAAACACTACGATGCTTATAAAGTGAAATTGCTAGATAAGGACAACCAAGAAGTTGAACTTGAAGGTGCTGTCCTAGTGAGATTGCCAGTCAAGGGTCAGGTTCAAGAGGTTTATCACATGAGCTTAGATCAAGGCTTGCAGGTTCAAAAGGTGACGCTTGTAGGTGATATGATTGAATTTACAACCAAAGATCTAGGACTTTATGCGATTGTCTATAAAGAACAAAACCAAGAACCAGTAAAACCAGTAGATCAAGTTCATGAACCAGCAGTTAATGGAGAGGTTCTTGAAAATGCTTCAGAAAAAGCAAATTCAGCAAGACTTCCAGAAACAGGTGAAAGTCGATCTGATACAGCTGTCTTCCTAGCAAGTCTCAGTCTTGTTTTATCAGTGGCTCTACTAACTGTTAAACGTAAAGAAAAGTAAGGTTGATAACTCATAGCTCTGAAAAAGCAAATCATTGTAAAAGAAGAGGCTGGGGCAAAAGTCCTAGCCTCTCAATTGTCTTTGGAGTGTAGTTCAAGACGCAGTGGTTGAGTGGGCTCTACTACGCTGATTTCATAAGCTTTTACAGCCCTACTCAACTGTACGGAGGTGGGACGACGAAATCGAATTCTAACGAATTACCGATTTCTGTCCCACTCTCTTTATTAATTGGATAGTGAGGTGTATAATGAAAGTAAGAGAATGTGAGGAGAAGGACCATGATTGTAAAAGTTTGTAATGCAGATTTTAGTCTCCAGTGGGATGGGATGTATCAATTTGCTCTTAAAAACTATCCTCAGATTAAAGAATGGGAATTGGAGAAGCTAGCAAAGTTTATTGCTTACGAACAGGACCATCATCGTCAGACCATTGTGGAATGTGAGAATCATGAATTAAATATACAAATTCATGATTACTTGCAAGAGCATAGCTTTTTTCCTCCGTACAGGCCAAGTCATCGTCTTGTAGCTTCTACCTATGATATCCAGAGGAAGTTGGTTACTTCAAATTATTGTAGTCATACTTGTACAGTTGAGGTGGCTCAGGCTATTTTTCAGACTGGAAAACTCATGTCGGCGGTAAAAGTATTTGGTAAAAGTGGGGCTGAGCTAGTTACAGATAGTCGTAATGCAGCTTCTGATCCAGCAGACTATTTTGACTATATCATGTTCGGATGGTCTAATACGACTTCGGGCTACCGACTCGCTATGGAGCGTTTGTTAGGACGGGCACCGTCTGAGGAGGAATTACAAGAAAAGTTCATTCCTAGCGTTAGTTTTCATTTTCTGTATGAAGAATTAATTCAAGCACCAGGCTATATGTTTGATGGCTATCATGTTGCGAAGGTAAGAGATAGTTTAGATTTAGATACCTTCTACATTTGTGTATCATCCCGTCAAAAGATAAGGCTTGTTTTGAAGGTTTGATTCCTTGTCAATTACAAGATAGAGTGATTTACCTAGACTATGAGGGAGAAGGGTTACAGGATTGGAATACTAGGGTTAATCAAGTGTTACATAGTAAGGTTAAGTTGAAGGAGTAGTGTATGAAAGCGATTGATCAAGCTCTATTGAAAAAAGTTATCATTGAGCGTCCTCGTTCTAGTCATAAGGGAGACTATGGTCGTCTTCTCTTGATTGGAGGGACTTATCCCTATGGGGGAGCGATTATTATGGCTGCCTTAGGGGCTGTTAGAAGTGGCGCAGGCTTGGTGACAGTAGCGACGGAAAAAGAGAATATTCCAGCTCTGCATAGCCATCTTCCGGAGGCTATGGCTTTTGCTCTTGATGATAAGCAATTGCTTGAGCAACAGTTGCAGAAGGCTAACATTGTCTTGGTTGGACCTGGACTAGTGGATGATAAGCGTGGAGAAAAGCTTCTCCAAACAGTCTTTCATCATTTAAATCAAGACCAGACTATCATACTGGATGGCGGAGCCTTATCCATTTTTGCTAAGACGGGAATGAAATTTCCTAAAGCTCAGCTTGTTTTAACGCCTCACCAAAGGGAATGGCAAGTCTTGTCAGGCTTAGAATTGACTTCCCAAGGCGCTGAGGAAACAGGAGAGGCTTTGATGAGATTTCCTTCAGGAACGATTTTGGTTCAAAAAGGTCCAGCTACTCGAATCTGGCAAGCTGATCAAACTGATTTTTATCAGCTGGGAGTTGGAGGTCCCTATCAAGCGACTGGGGGAATGGGAGATACCTTAGCTGGGATGATCGCCGGTTTTGCAGGTCAATTTCCTCAAGTTAGTCTCTACGAAAGAGTGACGGTAGCAACCTATTTACATTCAGCAATTGCCCAAGAACTGGCTGAGGACAATTTTGTAGTTCTGCCAACCACGATCAGTCAACATATCCCAGCCTTCATGAAGAAAATACAAAAAGACACCTGAGGTTTTCAGGTGCCTTTTGACTATTAGAAGAGGCCTTTGACCTTATTTACAAGACCGTTAAGTCCTTCTGAGCCTGAAACCAAAGCTTGTGCTTGGTTAAGATACTCACCGAGTTGGTCCTTATTTTCTTCGACAAAGGTTTTTGCGGCAGCCAAATCTTTTTTCTCAAATAGCTCTTTTACTTGATTAAACAAATCTAATGGGTTCATGATGTCCCTCCTTTTCTACACTTCTATTCAATCATTTTTTGAAAACTTGCAAGAAACTTGCCCCTTGCAATAAAGTTCATGGATGTCAAATGCTGTAAATTTTGATATAATTTTTAATGATGAATTTTAGAAATGATCGGTATGTTGTTGTGGATTTAGAAGCGACCAGTACCGGAAGCAAGGCAAAAATTATCCAAGTAGGAATCGTGGTCATTGAAAATGGCGAGATTGTTGACCAATATGCCACGGATGTCAATCCCCACGAACCCTTGGATTCTCATATCAAAGAATTAACGGGCTTGACCGATCAGCGACTAGCAGAGGCACCGGAGTTTTCTCAGGTGGCTGGAAAAATTTTTGACTTGGTCAAGGACGGTGTTTTTGTTGCGCACAATGTCCAGTTCGATGCTAATTTGTTGGCAGAATTCCTCTTTTTTGAGGGTTATGAATTGCGTACTCCCCGTATCGATACAGTCGAGTTGGCTCAAGTTTTTTATCCTCAGCTTGAAAAGTATAACCTGGGGATTCTCTGTCAAGAGTTGGGTATTTCACTAGAAAAAGCCCATACGGCCCTATCAGATGCTCAAGCAACAGCAGAGCTCTTTCTCTGTATGCGACAAAAAATGTTTGGACTGCCAAAAGGCTTATTGGAGCGCTTGTTAAGTTTGTCAGATGGTTTATTATATGAGTCTTATCTGGTCATCGAGGAAGTTTATCAGAAGCAGTCGATCCTAGTTGAACATGACTTGGTAGAGGTGCAAGGTTTATTTTTAAGAAAAGAAAAGCCAGTCCTTTCTCCACGTAAACTCTCAAAAGATTTCCAGACCAATATTGCCTTGTTGGATTTGGAAGATAGAGCCCCGCAAGCTAGCTTTGCTCAAAAGGTTCAAGATTTTCTACAGAATGAGAATCTTGCCTTTGTGCAAGCTCAGACTGGAATTGGAAAAACCTACGGCTATTTGTTGCCGGCTTTAGCGTTGGAAAACGAAAAAGGAATCCTCCTCAGTGTTCCTACTAAAGTTCTACAAAATCAAGTCATGCAAGAAGAGGCTCGTAGATTGGAAGAGGTCTTCCACCTTTCGATTCATAGTCTGAAAGGACCACAGAATTATCTAAAACTAGATGCCTTTCATGCAGCTCTAGAGGAAGAAGAGTCCAATCGCTTGTACACACGTTTCAAGATGCAACTTCTAGTTTGGTTGACCGAAACAGAAACTGGAGATTTAGATGAGATAGGACAACTTTATCGCTACCAGCAGTTTTTACCAAACTTGGTGCATGATGGTAATCTTCCCAAAGCTTCTCTCTTTTGGTTAGAGGATTTTTGGAGACGGGGGCAGAAAAAAGCTCGCTCTTGTCAGCTACTTGTGACCAATCATGCTTATCTCGTTACCCGACTTGAGGATGATCCCAGTCTACTAGAGGGCCGTCTCTTGATCTTGGATGAGGCCCAGAAGATCTTATTAACTTTGGAAAATCTTTCGCAGAAGAGTTTCGTTTTAAACGACATAGTAGACCAGCTAGATCAAGCCTTAGTTCGAGAAAAAGGGACGCTTCAGAGACGCTTGATGGAGAGTATTCGCTTTGAGCTTTGTCACTTGATGGACCAGTTCCTATCTGGCAAACGAAGAATGTGCCCTGCGACAACCATGGCACAACTCCAACAGGATTTCTCTGAGCTAGACGTTCAAGGTTTCCAGGACTATCAGCGATTTTTCTGCACTGATGGAGAATTTTGGCTATCAGCCTCAGACTTGTCTAGCAAGAAGGTTGTCATTTCTTCCAGTCGCAATCAACGTCTGCTCTTTTCGGAAATCTTTCCAGAGACTTGTCAACTCTTAGCTGTCTCTGCAACCCTGGAAATTAGTAGCAGAGTATCTTTACCAGAACTAATGGGATTCCCGCATGCAGCTTTTGACAGACTGGATGAGAATTTTCAAGAAAATCAAGAAATCTTGGTTGTTAAGGATTTTCCATTGGTGACAGAAACCTCTCAAGAAGACTATGCTCAGGCTCTCGTGGAAGTGCTGGAAGATTTGTCCTATCTTGAAGAACCCATGCTCGTTTTATTCACCTCTAAAGACCTTTTGTTGCAGGTGTCAGACTCTCTATCTCAGCCTCATCTAGCCCAGTATAAGAACGGAGATCCTGCTCAACTCAAGAAACGATTTGAAAGAGGAGACTCTCAACTCTTATTAGGGACAGGAAGTTTTTGGGAAGGAGTTGATTTTGCGACTCATCCTCGAGTGATTGAAGTGGTAACACGCTTGCCCTTCCAAAATCCAGAAGATCCCTTTACGAAAAAAATGAATCAGGAACTCCGCCTTGAAGGGAAAAATCCTTTCTATGACTATCAACTTCCTATGGCTATTATTCGCCTCAAACAAGCGATTGGTAGAACCATGCGTCGTCTTGGACAACGCTCCTCTGTCCTTATCTTGGATAGCCGAATGACAAGCAAGCGATATGGAAAGCAGATTAGCAAGGCCTTGTCACAGACTAGTCGAGTGAGAGAAGTTGGCAAAGAGCAAGTATTCTCAAAAGTTCAAGAATTTTTACACAAACAATGAAATAAACATCTGAAAGAATGAAGGAGACCTTTATGAAACGTTCTCTCGACTCTCGAGTCGATTATAGTTTGATTTTACCAGTATTTTGTTTGCTGGTGATTGGGAGTGGTAGCTATTTACATTGCTGTCAGCCATGACTATCCACATAATATTTGGCCTATTCTCGGTCAGCAACTAGCTTGGATTGTCTTGGGAATTGTTATCAGCTTTGTAGTCATGTTCTTTAATACAAAATTTTTATGGCAATCGACTCCCTATCTCTACGCCCTAGGTCTAGTCCTCATGGTTTTACCCTTGATTTTTTACAATCCCAATTTGGTGGCGGCAACAGGGGCTAAAAACTGGGTGTCAATTGGAGGAGTGACACTTTTCCAACCTTCCGAATTCATGAAAATTTCCTATATTTTGATCTTGGCTCGGGTCATTGTCCAATTTACACAAAAACATAAGGAAAAAGAACGTACGATTGCATTAGACTTTCACTTGATATTGTGGTTGATTGTCTTCACACTGCCAGTCTTAGTTTTACTGGCCTTGCAGAGTGACTTAGGAACGGCCTTGGTTTTTGTCGCCATCTTTGCTGGACTCGTCTTGCTCTCTGGCGTTTCTTGGAAAATTATCATTCCAATTTTTGCGACAGTTGTATCAGGAATTGCAGGATTTTTGGCAATTTTCATCACAAAAGATGGGCGTGCCTTTATGCATCAGATCGGGATGCCAACCTATCAGATCAACAGAATCCTTGCTTGGCTCAATCCCTTTGATTATGCACAAACGACCACCTATCAACAGGCCCAAGGGCAAATCGCCATCGGAAGTGGAGGTTTATTTGGTCAAGGATTTAATGTATCCAATCTCCTCATTCCCGTTCGTGAGAGTGATATGATTTTTACTGTCATTGCAGAAGATTTTGGTTTTATTGGTTCTGTCCTTGTAATTACACTTTATCTTCTACTTATCTATCGAATGCTAAAAATCACTCTGAAGTCTAATAATCAATTTTATACCTACATTTCAACTGGCTTCATTATGATGCTCTTGTTCCATATCTTTGAAAATATTGGGGCGGTGACAGGCCTCCTTCCTCTGACAGGGATTCCTCTGCCGTTCATTTCCCAAGGGGGATCAGCCATTATCAGTAATCTGATTGGTGTTGGTCTGCTTCTTTCGATGAGTTATCAAACGCATCTAGCCGAAGAAAAGAGCGGTAAGGCAAGATTTAAACGGAAGAAAGTTGTTTTGAAAAAAGTTAAATAAGGAGTAAATCATGGCTAAAGTAGCAGTTATCTTAGCAGATGGCTTTGAAGAAATCGAAGCCCTAACAGTTGTGGATGTATTACGTCGTGCCAATATTACTTGTCATATGGTTGGTTTTGAAGCCCAAGTGACGGGATCACATGCCATCCAAGTACAAGCAGATCGTGTGTTTGATGGTGATTTATCTGAGTATGACATGATTGTCTTACCAGGAGGTATGCCAGGTTCAGCTCACTTGCGTGACAATGAGCAATTGATTGCTGAACTTCAAAAATTTGAGCAAGTTGGTAAAAAAGTAGCAGCCATTTGTGCAGCACCAATTGTACTGAATCGAGCCGGTCTTCTCAAGGATAAAGAGTTCACCTGCTATGATGGTGTCCAAGAGCAAATTGCTGATGGCCATTATCGCAAGGAAACAGTAGTTGTCGATGGTCAGTTGACTACCAGTCGCGGTCCAGCAACTGCCCTTGCCTTTGCTTATAACTTAGTAGAACAACTTGGTGGAGATGCAACTGCTTTGAGAGAAGCCATGCTCTATCGTGATGTGTTTGGAATAGATTAACTAAAACGAGAGGAATCTATCAATTAGGTGATTCTTCTCGTTTTTTACTGTTAAAATAGAAGGAAATCGTCGCTTTTTTGATAAAAAAATGCTATAATGAAGGGTATGAAATATCACGATTACATCTGGGATTTAGGTGGAACTTTACTTGATAATTATGAGACTTCGACCGCTGACTTTTTGTGGAAACATTGGCTCAATTTGGAATCGAAGAAGAACATGATAAAGTTTACAATGCCTTAAAAGTGTCAACCGCTTTTGCGATTAACCAATTTGCCCCAACAATAGAGCATTTTTTAGAAAAATATAAGGAAAATGAAGCGCGAGAGCTTGAACATCCTGCCTTGTTTGAGGGAGTACCTGCTTTATTGGAGGAAATCTCAGACCAGGGAGGACGGAACTTTTTAGTTTCGCATCGCAATGACCAAGTTTTGGATATTCTTGAAAAGACAGGTATTGCTGGCTATTTTACAGAAGTAGTAACAGCTAGCTCTGGCTTTAAGAGAAAACCAAATCCAGAGTCTATGATCTATTTGCGAGATAAGTACAAGATAAGCTCTGGTATCGTTATTGGTGACCGTCCTATCGATATTGAAGCTGGACAAGCAGCAGGCTTAGCGACGCATCTCTTTAATAATATCGTGACATTGAGACAAGTATTAGAAATTTAAGAAAAAGGGAAAAAATGACAGAAGAAATCAAAAACCAACAGGCACAGGATTATGATGCCAGTCAGATTCAAGTTTTGGAAGGTCTGGAAGCCGTTCGTATGCGTCCTGGAATGTATATCGGATCGACTTCAAAAGAAGGTCTTCACCACCTAGTCTGGGAAATCGTTGATAACTCTATCGATGAGGCCTTGGCGGGATTTGCTAGTCATATTCAGGTCTTTATTGAGCCAGATGACTCTATCACGGTTGTTGATGATGGACGTGGTATCCCTGTTGATATTCAAGAAAAGACAGGCCGTCCTGCCGTTGAAACTGTCTTTACCGTTCTTCATGCTGGAGGTAAATTTGGCGGTGGCGGTTACAAGGTTTCAGGTGGACTTCACGGTGTAGGTTCATCGGTTGTAAATGCCCTCTCAACTCAGTTAGATGTTCGTGTTCACAAAAATGGAAAAATCCATTACCAAGAATACCGTCGTGGACATGTCGTTGCTGACCTTGAGGTGATTGGAGATACAGATAAAACAGGTACAACAGTACACTTCACGCCAGATCCAGAGATTTTTACAGAAACAACAACTTTTGATTTTGATAAATTAAACAAGCGGATCCAGGAGCTAGCCTTTTTGAACCGTGGCCTTCAAATTTCCATCACTGACAAACGTGAGGGACTTGAACAAACAAAAAACTACCACTACGAAGGTGGGATTGCGAGTTACGTTGAGTATATCAATGAAAACAAGGATGTTATTTTTGAAAATCCAATCTACACTGATGGAGAAATGGATGACATCACAGTTGAAGTAGCCATGCAATACACAACGGGTTACCATGAAAATGTCATGAGTTTCGCTAATAACATTCATACACATGAGGGTGGAACGCATGAACAAGGATTCCGTACAGCCTTAACCCGTGTCATTAACGACTACGCTCGTAAAAACAAACTCCTCAAAGACAATGAAGATAATCTAACAGGTGAGGATGTTCGTGAAGGATTGACTGCCGTTATCTCTGTTAAACATCCAAATCCTCAGTTTGAAGGACAAACGAAAACTAAACTTGGAAATAGTGAAGTTGTCAAGATCACCAATCGCCTCTTTAGTGAAGCATTTTCAGACTTCCTAATGGAAAATCCACAGATTGCTAAGCGGATTGTTGAAAAAGGGATTTTGGCAGCTAAGGCGCGTGTAGCAGCCAAGCGTGCGCGTGAGGTTACTCGGAAGAAATCTGGTTTAGAGATTTCAAACCTTCCAGGGAAATTAGCAGACTGTTCTTCAAATAATCCAGCTGAAACTGAACTTTTCATCGTCGAAGGAGACTCTGCGGGAGGTTCTGCAAAGTCTGGTCGTGACCGTGAATTCCAAGCGATTTTACCGATTCGTGGTAAAATCCTCAACGTTGAAAAGGCCAGCATGGATAAATCCTTGCCAATGAAGAAATCCGTAGCCTTTTCACAGCTATGGGAACAGGCTTTGGTGCTGAATTTGATGTCAGCAAGGCCCGTTACCAAAAACTCGTTATCATGACGGATGCCGATGTCGATGGAGCTCACATCCGTACCCTCTTGTTAACCTTGATTTATCGTTATATGAAACCCGTTTTAGAAGCAGGTTATGTTTATATCGCTCAACCACCAATTTACGGTGTTAAGGTCGGCAGTGAAATTAAAGAATACATCCAACCTGGAGCAGATCAAGAAATCCGTCTACAGGAAGCCTTAGCTCGCTATAGTGAAGGACGTTCAAAACCAACTATTCAGCGTTATAAAGGTCTTGGAGAGATGGATGACCATCAACTTTGGGAAACAACCATGAACCCAGAACATCGTCTCATGGCGCGTGTATCAGTTGATGATGCTGCAGAAGCAGATAAAAATCTTTGATATGCTCATGGGTGACCGCGTAGAACCACGTCGAGAATTTATCGAAGAAAAATGCTGTCTACAGTACGCTTGACGTTTAAAAAATTGGGAAATAGTTCCCATGGTTTGAAAAAAATATGATATAATCATTACAATTGTTTCATGTATAAAAAGGAGTTTGATATGTCTGATAATCTGTTGATTATTACTATGATTGCAATCGCGGCTCTTCTGATTATTGCATATGTTGTGGCAGTTTTGTTACGCAAACGCAATGAAAAGAGGCTCGCAGTATTAGAAGAAAGAAAGGAAGAGTTGTATAACCTTCCAGTTAACGATGAAGTAGAAGCTGTTAAGAATATGCATCTGATTGGTCAAAGTCAGATTGCATTTAGAGAGTGGAACCAAAAATGGGTAGACCTATCACTCAACTCATTTGCGGATATTGAGAATAATCTGTTTGAAGCAGAAGGGTACAATAATTCATTTCGCTTCTTGAAAGCTCAACACAAAATTGATCAAATTGAAAGCCAGATTGCCCTTATCGAAGAAGATATTGCTTCCATTCGAAATGCTTTGGCAGATCTAGAAAAACAAGAATCCAAAAATAGTGGTCGTGTCTTGCATGCTTTAGATTTATTTGAAAGCCTACAGAAATCGGTCGTGGAAGATTCTGAGAAATATGGTCAAGCACTCCTTGAAATTGAAACAAATTGAGAACATCCAATCAGAATTTTCTCAATTTGTGACTCTAAACTCTTCAGGAGATCCAGTTGAAGCAGCAGGAATTTTGGATAATGCGGAAAACCATATTCTCGCTTTGACACATATCGTAGAGAGAATTCCGGCAATTGTTACTAAACTAACTACTGAACTCCCTGATCAACTTGAAGATCTAGAGGCTGGCTATCGTAAGTTGCTTGATGCCAACTATCACTTTGTAGAAACTGACATTGAATCACGTTTGCAGTTGTTGTATGAAGCCTTGAAAAATAACCAAGAAAATATTAAAAAATTGGAATTGGACAATGCTGAATATGAAAATACTCAAATTCAAGAAGAAATCAATGCTCTCTATAATATTTTTCACACGAGATTGCTTCTCAAAAAGTTGTTGAAAAACTTGTTGTCAACACTTCCAACCTACCTTGACCACTTAAAAGACAATAATCAAGTCTTGGTGAAAGATATCGAGCGTTTGAGCAAGACATACTTGATGGCTGAGAGTGATGTAAATCATGTTCGTCGTCTTCAAGTGGATTTGGATTCCCTAGAACTTACAGTTAGCGATTTGACTTCAGAACAAGAGGAATATTCAGAAGCTTACTCTGTATTGGAAGAACGTTTAGAAAATGTTCAAGCTACATTAAAAGAAATTGAAGATGATCAAGTTTCAGTGAGCGAACGTCTAGTACAGATTGAAAAAGATGATGTTAATGCTCGTCAAAAGGCAAATGTTTACGTCAATCGCCTTCACACGATCAAGCGCTACATGGAAAAGAGAAATCTTCCAGGAATCCCACAGAACTTCTTGAAATTGTTCTTTGCTGCTAGTCATAGTACTGAAGATTTGATGGCAGAATTGGAACAGTCACAAGTCAACATTGAGTCTGTCAATCGTATCCTAGAAATCGCGTCACATGATATGGAAGTTTTGGAAACAGAAACATATAGTATCGTGCAATATGCTACCTTGACAGAACAGTTGCTTCAATATTCTAACCGCTACAGATCATTTGATGAAGGGATTCAACAAGCCTTCCATGAATCTTTAGAAATCTTTGAAAATGCCTTTGATTATCAAGCATCTTTTGAAAAGATTTCCCAAGCTTTGGAAGTTGCTGAACCAGGAGTAACAAATCGCTTTGTTTCTTCATATGAAAAAACAAGAGAAATCATTCGATTTTAATCAAGTGAAGGCGGTGGGACAGAAATCGATAGACAAAGTCTTGATTTCGTAGGCCCAGCCCCGCGAAGATGATTAGGAGTTTTTGGAGTCTAAAAGATCAACAAAAAGTCCAATCAGCTACCGCGTCAAAGTTTGATTGCTAATAAAAAATGAGGTAGGGAGCTTTTGTCCCAACCTCTTTCTTTTACCGAACTTTTTCTAAAAAATGGACATTTTCCTATTTATCATTGAAATTATAGGCATGATTTGATATGATAAGACTATGACAAAAAAAAGAACAAGCCGTAAAAGTAAACGACAGAAAGAGAAGAAATTTGTGGATTATTGTGGGGCTTCTATTCTTCACAATCTTAACATTAGGAGCAGGCATTGCTTATAAAGTCTTGACGAAGCAGGCTTTTGAGCAAAAAATTGAAGCACTGAAAAAAGAAAAAGATGATTCCTATTCACAAGGAAGTCAGAAAGATCATTTTCGTAAAGGGCAGGCAGAAATCATCACCTACTATCCTATGACGGGGGACAAGGTCATTACCCTGTTCAGGATATCATTGTAAAAGATATCACGGATAAGGTAGAAGATAAGGAAGATTTGATTTTTTTACTACTCTGAGAAAGATTCTTCTGCTATCAAGGGTGTGGAGAGTCATCTTGTGAAAAAACAGGCCTATGACCTGAGTGATTCTACTGTTGTAGAATTAGAAAATACATCATTAGATCAGCTTTATCTTAAGGAAGATGGGACCCTGTTTACATTAGATCAGCTCTTTACAGATGCTAGCAAAGCTAAGGAAAAAGTTTCTTGAGGATATCAAGTCAACACTTCTTGATAAAAAGATTGAGCAAACACTTGTTGATCAAGTAATAGCCGATTTTACAGCTAGCGATTTATCATCTTGGAAGTTTGCATACAAAGATAGTCAATTGGTTCTTTATCCAATCAAAGCAACCAATAATGTAGAAGAAATAGCTTTGCCTATTTCAGATTTCTTTGATGTTATCCAATCGTCCTATCTAACTGAAAAGGATGCAGAACTTTATAAGAAGGCTCAGGCTGAGAAAAATAAAAAAGTAGTAGCTCTTACCTTTGATGATGGACCGGATGGAAATACAACTCCACAAGCTTTAGATATTCTAGCCAAGTATAAGATCAAAGCAACCTTCTTTGTACAAGGAAAGAATATTGCAGGTAATGAGTCGATTCTTAAACGTATGCAGTCTGAAGGTCATGAAGTTGGAAACCATAGTTGGAATCACCCGGTTTTAACAAAACTGTCATTGGAAGACGCTAAGAAACAGCTTACAGATACCGAAGATGCTATTACAAAAGTTCTTGGGAAAAGCTCTAAATTGATGCGTCCACCATACGGTGCAATCTCAGATGATATTCGTAATAGCCTTGATTTAAGCTTTATCATGTGGGATGTGGATAGTTTGGATTGGAAGAGTAAAAATGAAGCAGCGATTTTGACAGAAATTCAGCGTCAGGTAAGCAATGGCTCTATCATTTTGATGCATGATATCCATCAAACATCTGTTAATTCACTACCAAAAGTAATTGAGTATCTACAGGGACAAGGATATAGTTTTGTGACTGTATCAGATCTACTCAACACTCGTTTGAAGCCACATGAGATTTACTATTCTCGTAACCAGTAAGTTCACAGTAGGCAGATATTTAAAAAAATTAAAAAGATAGTTTTAATCTTGACAAGTAGGGGAAAACTTGATATCATATAAAAGTTGAGAAAAGCAGAAGTGAGAACTTCTCGCCTTGCGACTAACGTTGTCTGGCCCCTACGGATCAAATTTCAGAAATGAAATACAATCATGTAGTGCGGGTTTGCGTTAGCAAGTCCGCTCTTGTTTTTCTCTAAATTAAAAAAAGAGGTGAAAACCATAGCAAAGCAAGACTTATTCATCAATGATGAAATTCGTGTACGCGAAGTTCGCTTAATCGGTCTTGAAGGTGAGCAATTGGGTATCAAACCACTAAGCGAAGCGCAAGCACTTGCGGACGAAGCTAATGTGGACTTGGTTCTCATTCAACCTCAAGCTAAACCTCCTGTTGCAAAAATTATGGACTACGGTAAGTTCAAATTTGAGTATCAGAAGAAACAAAAAGAGCAGCGCAAAAAACAAAGCGTTGTGACCGTGAAAGAAGTTCGCTTGAGCCCCGTTATCGACAAGGGTGATTTCGAAACTAAACTTCGCAATGCTCGCAAGTTCCTTGAAAAAGGAAACAAAGTGAAGGTATCCATTCGCTTTAAGGGGCGTATGATCACCCATAAAGAGATTGGTGCAAAAGTTTTAGCCGAGTTCGCTGAAGCAACTCAAGATATTGCTATCATTGAACAACGTGCTAAAATGGATGGACGCCAAATGTTCATGCAATTGGCGCCAGCAACTGACAAAAAAATAATTGTCAGAAAAGTTAAATAAAGGAGAAAAAAATCATGCCAAAACAAAAAAACACCGCGCATCAGCTAAACGTTTCAAACGTACAGGTTCTGGTGGACTTAAACGTTTCCGTGCTTACACATCTCACCGTTTCCACGGAAAAAAACTAAAAAAACAACGTCGTCATCTTCGTAAAGCATCTATGGTGCATTCAGGAGATTTCAAACGTATCAAAGCAATGCTTACTCGCTTGAAATAATCGCGTATTTGTAAGTAAACAATTCTAGGAAATATTTGGAGGAAATAAAAACATGGCACGTGTTAAAGGTGGCGTTGTATCACGTAAACGTCGTAAACGTATTCTTAAATTAGCAAAAGGTTACTATGGAGCTAAACACATCTTGTTCCGTACTGCAAAAGAACAAGTAATGAACTCTTACTACTATGCATACCGTGACCGTCGTCAAAAGAAACGTGACTTCCGTAAATTGTGGATCACACGTATCAATGCGGCAGCTCGTTTGAACGGACTTTCATACTCACAATTGATGCATGGTTTGAAATTGGCTGAGATTGAAGTTAACCGTAAAATGCTTGCTGACTTGGCTGTTAACGATGCAGCAGCTTTCACAGCTCTTGCAGATGCAGCTAAAGCAAAACTTGGTAAATAATTATTCATAAGACTGGTGCAAGTTTGTCCCAGTCTTTTTTAAACAAAGGAGAAAAAAATGGCTTCAAAAATGCTACACACATGCTTGCGAGTAGAAAATCTTGAAAAATCAATCGCTTTCTATCAAGATGCTTTTGGTTTTAAGGAATTACGTCGTAGAGACTTTCCAGACTATGCATTCACTATTGTTTATCTTGGACTTGAAGGTGATGATTATGAGTTGGAGTTGACTTACAACTACGATCATGGACCTTATGTTGTCGGTGATGGTTTTGCTCACATCGCCCTAAGCACACCTGATCTTGAGGCTCTTCATAAAGAACATAGCGAAAAAGGCTATGAAGTGACAGCACCTAATGGACTTCCAGGGACTCAACCAAACTATTACTTTATCAAAGATCCAGATGGATACAAGGTAGAAGTGATTCGTGAAAATTCATTATAATTCCTATCGAGTAGCTTGTATGCTACTCGTTTTTTTAATTTGTAGTAGAATGAAAGAAAAAGAATGACGTCAGGCATTCACTTAATTCAAAACCAAAAAAGGTGCACGTTCTTCTCTTGAATCTTTATTAAAGCGTGTGAGTCAAGGAAGAGAATTTAATCCAATAAATCCTTTGGTAGATCTCTATAATAGCGTTTCACTTTATTACGCAGTACCTTGTGGGGAAGAGGATTTAGCTAAGATTGTTGGTGACTTCTTAGAAGAGCACGAAGTAATGAATCCTTCTTCCACTAGGGGCTGAAAGTGATGCTCCTGCCTTAGCTGATGAAATGATTTATTTTGAAGAACAAGGTGCGGTTTGTCGGTGTTTAAACTGGCGTGAAGCCCAAAGAACCATGTTAACAGAAGAAACCAAAGATGCTGTTTTAGTCATTGAAGCTATCAATGAAGACCAAGCATCACGAGCTCGGGAAGCAATGCTAGAATTACATACTAAAATTGAGGAATATTTTGGTGTCAGTGGTAAGATCAGCCACTTGACAGCTACAAATCCTATCCTAGAGGTAGAATAATGAATGGGAATCACGGTTAATTCAACTGTGGTTCTTTTTTCTACAAGGGAAGAAAGAAATTGTTTTTCTATTTTCTAAAATGGTATAATATAAGGAGAAAAAGGGAGGTGATAGCGAGTGATTGCACAACTTGATACAAAAACGGTTTATAATTTCATGGAGAGTATGATTTCCATTCAGAAGTATGTTGACCAGGGGAAAGCATACGGCTACTCAGCACTTGGAATCATGGATATTGACAATCTCTATGGGGCTTATTATTTTATCAAAGAGTGCCAAAAACAGGGGATTCAGCCCTTATTAGGTCTTGAGGTGACTGTTCATCATAAAGATGAATGGATCAATCTACGTTTTCTAGCCCTGTCAAACCGAGGTTATCAAAACCTGATGAAGCTGTCGTCTTTAAAGATGACAGGTAAAAAGGAATGGACTGATTTTTCTCCCTATCTAGAAGATATTTGTGTTATTGTTCCCTATTATTCTGCAATTGATTCCTTGGATTTAGGACATGACTACTATATCGGAGTGTATCCAGATACACCTCAGTCGAATTTTTCTCACCCCATTCTCCCACTTTATCGTGTTAATTCCTTCGAATCTGAGGATTTAGAAACGCTTCAAATGCTCAAGGCGATTAAGGAAAATGTGACCTTGCGAGAGGTAGATGTTCAAGCGCAACAAGGCTTGTTTTTACCTGCTGACCGTCTTGAACAATTTTTTGTAGAAAAGTTTCCAAAAGCTTTAGACAATCTATCTGAACTGATTGGAGCAACTACTTATGAGATTGATAGTAGTCTCAAGCTTCCACGCTTCAATCCAGAGCGTCCTGCTGTTGAAGAGTTGCGCGAAAGAGCTATTAAGGGCTTGGAACAGAAAGGCTTACTAGATTCAGTTTATCAGGCTCGTTTGGAAGAAGAACTATCTGTGATTCATGACATGGGATTCGATGACTACTTCTTAGTTGTCTGGGATCTCTTACGTTTTGGTCGTTCTCAAGGATATTATATGGGTATGGGACGTGGATCTGCAGTTGGAAGTCTAGTGGCCTATGCTCTAGATATCACTGGTATTGACCCTGTGGCTAAGAATCTCATCTTTGAGCGCTTTTTAAATCGTGAACGCTATACCATGCCTGATATCGATATTGATATTCCTGATATCTATCGTCCTGAATTTATCCGCTATGTTCGTGACCGTTATGGTAGTATTCACGCTGCTCAGATAGTCACCTACTCGACTTTTGGTGCCAAACAGGCTATCCGAGATGTTTTTAAACGGTATGGTGTTCCCGAGTACGAGTTGACATCCATAACCAAGAAAATTGGTTTCAAAGATACCTTGACAATCGCCTATGAAGGCAATCTAGGATTTAGACAACTGATTCAAAGTAAGATTGAGTACCAAAAGGCTTTTGAAATTGCCAAAAAGATAGAAGGCTATCCTCGACAGACTTCCATCCATGCTGCTGGTGTCGTGATTAGTGATAAAAATCTAACGGACTATATTCCTCTTAAGTATGGTGAGGATATGCTCATTACCCAGTATGATGCTCATGGAGTCGAGGGAAATGGCTTGCTCAAGATGGATTTCTTGGGCTTAAGAAACCTAACTTTCGCTCAAAAATGCAGGAGCTCTTATTTGAAACTCAAGGAATTCAGTTAAGGATTGAGGAAATTGACCTTGAGGATAGGGAAACTTTAGCCCTCTTTGCAGCTGGAAAGACCAAGGGGATTTTTCAATTTGAACAACCTGGAGCTATCCGTTTATTGAAACGAGTGAAGCCACAAAACTTTGAAGAAGTAGTAGCAACGACTTCCCTCAACAGACCAGGTGCGAGCGACTATATTGATAACTTTGTGGCTCGAAAACATGGTAAAGAAAAGGTGACGGTTCTGGACCCAGTTTTGGAAGATATTCTGGCTCCAACTTATGGAATTATGCTTTACCAAGAACAGGTTATGCAAGTGGCACAGCGTTACGCTGGTTTCAGCCTTGGGAAGGCCGACATTTTACGTCGTGCTATGGGGAAAAAGAATGCGGCCGAGATGCACCGAATGGAGGAGAGTTTTATCCAAGGTGCACTCGAAAAAGGTCATGGAAAGGAACAGGCTCAGCAGGTTTTTGCTGTCATGGAAAAATTTGCTGGTTATGGTTTCAACCGATCACATGCTTATGCTTATGCGGCTTTAGCTTTTCAACTTGCTTACTTTAAAACACATTACCCAGAAATCTTTTATCAAGTCATGCTCAACTATGCCAGTGGAGATTATATTCTCGATGCGCTTGAAATGGGCTTTGAACTGACACCACTCTCTATCAATACAATCCCATATCAGGATAAATTGACAGACAAGACTATTTACTTGGGACTTAAGAGTATCAAGGGGATGCCTCGAGATTTTGCCTATTGGATTTTAGAGAATCGTCCTTTTAGTAGTGTCGAAGATTTTGTCACTCGCTTGCCTAAAAAAATTATCAGAAGTTGAGTCTTTTAACTCCCTTAGTCGAGATTGGTTTATTTGATAGTTTTAAAAAAAATCGCCAAAAAATCTTATCCAATTTACCTACTTTGTTTATTTTTGTGGAAGAATTGGGTAGTTTATTTGCAGATAATAGCTACAATTGGCTTGAGAGTGAGGATTTTACGCAAGTCGAAAAGTTTCGTAAGGAACAGGAGTGGCTTGGAGTCGGTATCAGTCCGCATCCCTTACTGATTTTAGCAAAGAATCCCTCTATCCAATTGTGAGTTTGTCTGAACTATCTGAAGGACAGACAGCTACAGTACTCGTTGAGATACAATCCATTCGTGTCATTCGTACTAAAAAAAGGTGAAAACATGGCTTTTCTGAAAGTTAGTGATAGTAAAACGAAGCTTGAAGTCACAGTTTTTTTCTGACCAGTATCGTCAATTTAACAATCTCTTACATGAAGGAAGATTTTACTACCTTAATGGAAAAAGTGCAGGCAAGAGACGGTCGCCTTCAGTTAGTATTAAATAATCTAAAAAGAAGCAGTGAGTGAACGATTTTTGGATTCAGGGTCGCTGATCATGAACATGATTCTGAAATTTATCATATTCTAGAACAATACAAGGGACAAATTCCAGTCATTATTCGCTACGAAAAATGAACAAAAAAATGTTCTTTTGCCGGGCTATTTTGTTGCAAAAAGAGGTTAGTTTGCAGGAATCTTTGAGTCAAATAACTATGAAAAACGATTTATCGTTAAAAAAATCAATGAAAATAAAAAGAATTTTAACTTTAATTATGGTATAATCAGTTAGAATGTTAAAAGAAAAAGGAGCAAAACCAAATGAAACGTATTGCTGTTTTGACTAGTGGTGGAGACGCCCCTGGTATGAATGCTGCCATCCGTGCAGTAGTTCGTCAAGCAATCTCAGAAGGGATGGAAGTTTTTGGTATCTATGATGGATACGCAGGTATGGTTGCTGGCGAAATTTATCCACTTGATGCTGCTTCAGTGGGAGACATCATTTCACGTGGTGGTACTTTCCTTCACTCTGCTCGTTATCCTGAGTTTGCAAAACTCGAAGGTCAACTTAAAGGGATTGAGCAGTTGAAAAAACACGGTATCGAAGGTGTCGTAGTTATCGGTGGTGACGGTTCTTATCACGGAGCTATGCGCTTGACTGAGCATGGATTCCCTGCTATTGGACTTCCAGGAACAATCGATAACGATATCGTAGGTACTGATTTCACAATCGGATTTGATACTGCAGTTACCACTGCAATGGATGCCATCGATAAGATTCGTGATACCTCATCAAGTCACCGTCGTACTTTCGTAGTTGAAGTAATGGGGCGTAACGCTGGAGATATCGCTCTTTGGGCAGGTATCGCAACTGGTGCTGACGAAATCATCATCCCTGAAGAAGGCTTCAAGATGGAAGACATCGTAGCAAGTATCAAAGCTGGATATGAACACGGTAAGAAACACAACATTATCGTTTTGGCAGAAGGTGTTATGTCAGCGGCTGAATTTGGTCAAAAACTAAAAGAAGCTGGAGATACAAGCGACCTTCGTGTAACTGAACTTGGTCATATCCAACGTGGTGGATCTCCAACTGCTCGTGACCGTGTATTGGCGTCACGTATGGGGGCACACGCTGTTAAACTTCTTAAACAAGGAATCGGTGGTGTCGCTGTTGGTATCCGTAACGAGAAAATGGTTGAAAATCCAATTCTTGGAACTGCAGAAGAAGGAGCTTTGTTTAGCCTAACAGCTGATGGTAAGATAGTTGTTAACAACCCTCATAAAGCTGACCTTGAACTTTCTGACTTGAACAAGAGCTTGTCATAATCAACTTTAACTAATCTGGTAAAATGACCATTAAAGGTCGAATTATATAAAGGAGTCACAAAAATCATGAACAAACGTGTAAAAATCGTTGCAACTTTGGGTCCTGCGGTAGAAATCCGTGGTGGTAAAAAATTCGGTGATGACGGATACTGGGGTGAAAAACTTGACGTTGAAGCTTCAGCTAAAAACATTGCCCAATTGATTGAAGCAGGAGCTAACACTTTCCGTTTCAACTTCTCACACGGTGACCACCAAGAACAAGGTGACCGTATGGCAACTGTTAAACTTGCAGAAAAACTTGCAGGTAAAAAAGTTGGTTTCCTTCTTGATACTAAAGGACCAGAAATCCGTACTGAATTGTTCGAAGGTGAAGCTAAAGAGTACTCATACAAAACTGGTGAAAAAATCCGTGTTGCAACTAAACAAGGTATCAAATCAACTCGTGAAGTGATTGCCTTGAACGTTGCTGGAGCTCTTGACATCTATGATGACGTTGAAGTTGGTCGCCAAGTATTGGTTGACGATGGTAAACTTGGTCTTCGTGTTGTAGAAAAAGACGATGCAACTCGTGAATTTGTCGTTGAAGTTGAAAACGACGGTGTTATCGCTAAACAAAAAGGTGTAAACATCCCTAACACTAAAATTCCTTTCCCAGCTCTTGCTGAACGTGATAACGCTGATATCCGCTTCGGTCTTGAACAAGGTATCAACTTCATCGCGATCTCATTCGTACGTACTGCAAAAGACGTTAACGAAGTTCGTGCAATCTGTGAAGAAACTGGTAACGGTCACGTTCAATTGTTCGCTAAAATCGAAAACCAACAAGGTATCGATAACTTGGACGAAATCATTGAAGCTGCTGACGGTATCATGATCGCTCGTGGTGACATGGGTATCGAAGTACCATTTGAAATGGTTCCAGTTTACCAAAAAATGATCATCACTAAAGTGAACGCTGCTGGTAAAGTTGTTATCACTGCAACAAACATGCTTGAAACAATGACTGAAACCACGTGCAACTCGTTCAGAAGTATCAGACGTATTCAACGCTGTTATCGACGGAACTGACGCTACAATGCTTTCAGGTGAGTCAGCAAATGGTAAATACCCACTTGAGTCTGTTCGTACAATGGCAACTATCGATAAGAATGCTCAAACTCTTCTTAACGAATACGGACGTTTGAACTCAGATTCATTTGAACGTAACTCTAAGACAGAAGTTATGGCTTCAGCAGTTAAAGACGCTACAAACTCAATGGACATCAAATTGGTTGTAACTCTTACTAAGACTGGTCACACAGCACGTTTAATCTCTAAATATCGTCCAAATGCTGATATCTTGGCATTGACATTTGACGAATTGACAGAACGTGGATTGATGTTGAACTGGGGTGTTATCCCAATGTTGACAGAAGCTCCATCATCAACTGATGACATGTTTGAAATTGCTGAACGTAAAGCAGTTGAAGCAGGTCTTGTACAATCTGGTGACGATATCGTTATCGTTGCAGGTGTGCCACTTGGTGAAGCAGTTCGTACTAACACAATGCGTATCCGCACTGTACGTTAATCTAACATTAAAAAGCCTATCATATCAAGCTTTATAGCTTGTATGATAGGTCTTTTTTTGTGACGAGGGGCAAAATATATCATTTTCCTTTCAATGCTAAGGTATATAAAACAGTTTGCCCTGTAACTTTTGCTGTAATTAGAGATTTCATTGCTCATCTTTGTATCTTTATGACTAAACCTAGCTAGGATTTTTTGGATAATAAGTCTATCAGTGTATGATTGAGGCTTGAGATTATTGCTGTTTGTGCAGAAAGGATTGCTAAAAGATAGGGTTTAGTAGTTGTTTAGGAAAATAAAAAAGCTCTCTGGAAAACCAGAAAGCTTTGAGAGGCATCTCCATGTGAGAAACCGGTTCACACAATTTCTCAAGGTCCGCTCCTGCGTTATGACCTCCTTTGCTCAATAGTAGCTCTCGCTACATATCGACTCATCGCAAGTTTTATTTTACTATAAGGACAATAAAATGTCAATAAAAAAAGTTCCTATACCAAGGAACTGATCAACAATGCTAATTGCCGGGATCGAACCGGCGACCTCATCCTTACCATGGATGCGCTCTGCCTACTGAGCTAAATCAGCTTGCTTAAAAAAAGTATACTATAGAATCAAATCTTTGTCAATAAAATGTTTTATTTAAAAAGTAATCAGCTGTCAGTCAAACTAAAAATGGCTTAAGAGAATATCCCTCAGCCATTTTATTCTAACCTAATTGATTTTGTTTTTTTTCTGGATTCCAGATAAAACTTGCAATAAAGCTAAAGATGATGGTAACAATCGCAACTAAGACAGCAAGAATCAGTGCTGGTATGCGAATAAACCACCACAAAGGATTTGGTTTTTTGTTATTGTGCCATTGTTTTGTTTCCTCATCTAGACGTTGGAATTCTGATTGGATACGTTCAGCAACCATCTCAATTCCTTCATCATTCATCTTCTTAATGTCTGAGATATCGATAGGATTTCCGAAGTTCATATCGACACGTTCACGACTGATGAGTCCTTTTAAGGTCATTGGACCAGTGTAAGTAACTGGCATGATGCGAACCTTGGCCATTTTAGCAATCAGAGCTACGCCACCTTTGACATCGTTAGAATGACGACTACCGCTTGGAAACATGATGAGAGATCGGTCGCTCTTTTTAAGAACATTAATAGGGTATTTGATAGCCGAAGCGCTAGGATTCTCCCGATCAATAGGAAAGGCACCACACATACGGATCCACCAACCAAAGATTCGATTAGAGAACAGTTCCTTTTTAGCCATAAAAACAAACTGCTTTCGGTTTGGTCGCAAATGCCATGTAGACAGGATCCCACCAAGTACGATGGGGAGCAACTAGGATATAGTTTTCATCTTGACTCGGAATTTTATCCGTATTATGATAATGAGCATTACCGTTGATAGACCAGAGAATCAACATAACCAGTCCACGAAGATAAGTATAAAACATGGTGTCTCCTTCAATTTTCTTTCTTTTATTATACCTTATCGTTGTAGGACAAGCAAATGTTTTTTTGTTTAGGCGGAATTGCTCTTCATATGAAATTAGAATTATTCAAAAAAAAATGATATGATAGAGATTATGGATAAAAATAAAATTATAGGCTTAAGCCAATCAGAAGTTAATGAACGTCAGAAACAGGGACAGGTCAATGATTTCAAAGCATCAGCTAGTACCAGTACTTGGCAGATTGTAAAACGAAATGTCTTTACTCTCTTTAATGCTTTAAACTTTGCTATTGCATTAGCGCTCGCTTTTGTTCAAGCCTGGAGCAACCTGGTTTTCTTTGCGGTTATCTGTTTTAATGCTTTTTCAGGAATTGTAACCGAGCTACGTGCCAAACATATGGTAGATAAACTCAATCTCTTGAATAAAGAAAAGATTACCACTATCCGTGATGGACAAGAGATTGCTTTGAATCCAGAAGAGCTTGTTTTGGATGATGTGATTCGCTTGTCTGCAGGGGATCAAATTCCAAGTGATGCGATTGTATTAGAAGGTTTTGCAGAAGTCAATGAAGCCATGTTAACGGGCGAGAGCGACTTGGTGCAAAAAGAAGTAGAAGACTTAATGTTGTCAGGTAGTTTTCTTGCCAGTGGTTCTGTCCTCGCTCAGGTTCATCATGTAGGAGCAGATAACTATGCAGCTAAACTCATGCTTGAAGCTAAGACAGTTAAACCAATCAATTCTCGTATCATGAAATCGCTAGACCAGCTAGCAGGCTTTACTGGAAAAATCATCATTCCATTTGGAATTGCTCTTTTGCTTGAAGCTTTGGTCTTGAAAGGTTTACCACTGAAGTCTTCTGTAGTGAATTCCTCTACAGCTCTTTTGGGAATGTTGCCTAAGGGGATTGCCCTCTTGACCATTACCTCTCTTTTAACCGCTGTTATCAAGCTTGGTTTGAAGAAGGTCTTGGTGCAGGAGATGTACTCTGTTGAAACCCTTGCGCGCGTGGATATGCTCTGCTTGGATAAGACAGGTACCATCACCCAAGGTAAGATGCAGGTTGAGACTGTTCTTCCTCTTACTCAAGTTTATGATCAAAATGCTATTGCTGACATACTAACTAGCTATATGGCAAACAGTGAGGATAAGAATCCAACAGCACAAGCTATTCGTCAACATTTTCAAGGTCAAGTAACTTATCCGATGATTTCTAATCTTCCATTTTCAAGCGATCGTAAATGGGGAGCAATGGAGTTGGAAGGTCTCGGAACTGTTTTCCTAGGTGCACCTGAGATGTTGTTGAATGCTGAAGTTCCTGAGGCTAGAGAAGCTCTTGAACGAGGATCTCGTGTCTTAGTTCTGGCCCTCAGTCAAGAAAAACTTGATCACCACAAGCCACAAAAGCCATCTGATATTCAAGCCTTGGCTTTGCTTGAAATTCTAGATCCAATCCGAGAAGGGGCAGCTGAAACTCTAGACTATCTTCGTTCTCAGGAAGTGGGCTTGAAAATTATTTCTGGTGATAATCCAGTTACCGTTTCAAGTATTGCTCAAAAAGCTGGTTTTGCAGATTACCACAGCTACGTAGATTGCTCGAAGATCACGGACGAGGAATTGGTTGCCATGGCTGAGGAGACAGCGATTTTCGGACGTGTCTCTCCTCATCAAAAGAAACTGATCATCCAAACGTTGAAAAAAGCAGGTCATACGACTGCCATGACAGGAGACGGTGTCAATGATATCCTAGCCCTCCGTGAGGCAGATTGTTCCATCGTTATGGCTGAAGGAGATCCAGCAACTCGTCAGATTGCAAATCTGGTTCTCTTGAACTCAGACTTTAATGATGTTCCTGAGATTCTCTTTGAAGGTCGTCGTGTGGGTTAATAATATTGCCCACATCGCTCCAATTTTCTTGATTAAGACAATCTATTCATTTTTATTGGCAATCATCTGTATTGCGAGTGCATTGTTGGGACGTAGTGAATGGATTCTGATTTTCCCATTTATTCCGATTCAGATTACCATGATTGACCAGTTTGTGGAAGGATTCCCACCGTTCGTATTGACCTTTGAGCGAAATATTAAACCAGTCGAACAAAACTTCCTCAGAAAATCCATGCTCCGTGCACTACCAAGTGCCTTGATGGTAGTCTTTAGTGTTCTCTTTGTTAAAATTTTTGGAACAAGTCAAGGCTGGTCAGCCATTGAAATTTCGACACTTCTGTATTATCTACTAGCCTCAATTGGCTTCTTATCAGTAGTTAGAGCTTGTTTGCCATTTAGTCTGTGGCGTATTCTCTTGATTATTTGGTCGGTTGGTGGCTTCCTTGGAACGGCTCTATTCCCAAGAATCCAAAAACTACTTGAAATTTCAACACTGACAGGACAAACATTACCTGTCTATGGCATCATGATGCTCATCTTTACTGTGATTTTCATCCTGACAAGTCGTTATCAAGCTAAAAGATAAAGAAAGGCTGCAATCCATGATTGCGGTCTTTTTGGGTGCAGGATTGCCAGATAAAATATGGTATAATAAAGGGAAATAGAGTTTTTGAAAGTGAGAAAAAATGATTTCGAAGAGATTAGAAACGGTGGCTTCTTTTGTTCCCCAAGGAGCTGTTTTACTGGACGTCGGAAGCGACCATGCTTATCTACCCATTGAACTAGTTGAAAAAGGGCATATTGAGTGTGCCATTGCAGGAGAGGTAGTGGTAGGTCCCTATCAATCTGCAGTAAAAAATGTTGAAAGTCATGGTTTAACTGAGAAAATTCAGGTTCGCCTAGCAAATGGTTTGGCTGCTTTTGAAGAGGCTGACCAGGTCTCTGTTATCACTATTGCTGGAATGGGTGGTCATTTGATTGCTACAATATTAGAAGAAGGATTAGACAAACTTGCCAATGTTGAGCGTTTGATTCTTCAACCCAATAATCGAGAAGATGAGTTGCGTTCTTGGTTACAAGAGCATGGTTTTCAAATCATAGCAGAAAGTATTCTAAAGAAGCTGGGAAATTTTACGAGATTATAGTTGCAGAAGCTGGTAAAATGAATCTATCAGCAACTGATGTCCGCTTTGGCCCCTTCTTGTCCAAAGAAGTCAGTCCAGTCTTCATCCAAAAATGGCAAAAAGAAGCTGCTAAGCTTGAGTTTGCCCTTAGTCAAATTCCAGAAAAAAATCAAGAAGAACGTCAGGTTCTGGCAGATAAAATTCAAGCCATTAAGGAGGTGCTCCATGAAAGCAAGTGAAGTGATAAAGCGTTATGAAACCTATTGCCCACAAGAATTTTCTATGGAAGGTGATAGTCGTGGTCTACAAATTGGCACCCTAGACAAGGAAATTCAAAAGGTTATGGTTGCTCTTGATATCCGTGAAGAGACAGTCGCTGAAGCTATTGACAATGGTGTTGATCTGATTATCGTTAAGCACACACCTATCTTTCGTCCGATTAAGGACTTGGTAGCTAGTCGTCCTCAAAATCAGATTTATATCAATCTCATCAAGCATGATATCGCAGTCTATGTCAGTCATACTAATATTGATATTGTTGAAAATGGTCTCAATGATTGGTTCTGCCAACTATTGGGTATTGAGGATACAACTTATCTGCAGGAAACAGGTCCTGAACGTGGTATTGGCCGTATTGGCAATATTAAACCTCAAATGTTTGAAGAATTTGCTAGTCATGTTAAGGAAGTCTTTGGTCTAGATAGCCTTCGTATGGTGTATTATCAAGAGAAGGATTTGCAAAAGACAATCTCAAGAGTGGCTATCTGTGGTGGCAGTGGGCAATCTTTCTATTCTGATGCTTTAGCAAAAGGAGCAGATCTTTATATCACTGGTGATATTTATTATCATACTGCCCAGGATATGTTGTCAGATGGTTTGTTAGCTCTAGATCCGGGACACTATATCGAAGTGCTTTTTGTGGAAAGAATTGCAGCACTCTTGAACGAATGGAAGGAAGAGAATGCTTGGTCGCTAGAAGTAGTCGCAAGTCAGGCTTCTACCAATCCATTCCATCATATCTAGTTAGAAGGTAAAGACAATGAAAAAAGTAGCCATTGTTGGCGCAGGAATTGTAGGGGCAACAGCTGCCTACTATCTCTCTAAAGAAGCAGATATCGAAGTAACTGTCTTTGATCATGGATATGGACAAGCGACCAAGGCAGCTGCAGGAATCATCAGTCCTTGGTTCTCTAAACGACGCAATAAAGCTTGGTATAAGATGGCGCGCCTAGGAGCTGATTTCTATGTAGATTTATTAGCTGACTTAGAAAAATCTGGTCAAAAGGTTGATTTCTACCAGCGCTCAGGAGTCTTCCTTCTCAAAAAAGATGATTCCAAGCTCGAGGAACTCTATGACTTAGCCTTGCAACGTAGAGATGAATCTCCCTTAATTGGCGAATTAGCCATTTTGGACCAAGTTGCTGCAAGCAGCCTATTCCCTGGTCTAAAGGGATTTGAGAGATTGCTCTATGCTTCTGGAGGAGCTCGAGTAGACGGGCAACTCCTAGTAAGTCGGTTATTGGAAGCCAGTCAAGTGAAAGTTATAAAGAAAGAGGTTAGTCTGAAACCTCTATCATCAGGCTATCAGATAGACAATCAAATGTTTGACCAAGTTATCTTGTCCACAGGAGCTTGGCTTGGACACATTTTGGAGCCTTTAGGCTATGAGGTTGATGTTCGTCCTCAAAAGGGGCAACTCCGAGATTACCAAGTGGAACAAGACATGGGAGATTACCCTGTTGTCATGCCGGAAGGTGAGTGGGATTTGATACCATTTCCCGGCGGTAAGTTATCTCTAGGAGCTACCCATGAAAATGATATGGGATTTGACCTAACAGTTGATGAGAATTTGCTCCAACAAATGGCGGAGGCGGCGAGTCCATTTTATCCAGCCCTGGCTGAGGCAATTTCATCTGGTGAACGTGTGGGTATTCGAGCTTATACGAGTGATTTCTCTCTATTCTTTGGTCAAGTACCAGCCTTGTCAGGAGTTTATACAGCAAGCGGACTAGGATCTTCTGGATTAACAACTGGTCCCATTATCGGTTATCATCTAGCCCAAATGCTTCAGGGGAGAAGTGGTGTATTAGATCCAGCAGATTATCCGACTGAAAGATATATTAAAGAGAAACAATAGTAAATCTTTTACTTAGATTTTACGATAGTGTTAGGAAAGTAAATGACTTTCCCTATCAAAAATGGTAAAATGAAAAAAATAATCCAAGAATTGAGGAAATGAAATGCAAGAAAAATTCTGGTAACAGGTGGAGCTGGTTTTATCGGAACTCACACTGTCATCGAACTGGTCCAAGCTGGACACCAAGTAGTTGTCGTGGATAATTTGGTAAATAGCAGTCGTAAAAGTCTTGAAGTAGTCGAAAGAATCACAGGCGTAGAAATTCCTTTCTACGAAGCAGACATTCGTGATACGGAAACACTTCGTGATATTTTCAAACATGAAGAACCAACAGGTGTGATTCATTTTGCTGGTTTGAAGGCTGTAGGGGAATCTACACGTATCCCTCTTGCTTACTATGATAACAATATCGCTGGAACTGTCAGTCTCTTGAAAGTTATGGAAGAGACTAAATGTAAGAACATCATCTTCAGCTCATCAGCAACTGTTTATGGAGATCCGCATACAGTTCCAATCCTCGAAGATTTCCCTCTTTCAGCTACTAACCCTTATGGTCGTACTAAGTTGATGCTTGAAGAAATCTTGACGGATATCTATAAAGCCGATTCAGAATGGAACGTTGTTTTACTTCGCTACTTCAACCCAATAGGAGCGCATAAGAGCGGTGATTTGGGTGAAAATCCAAACGGTATTCCAAATAACCTTCTACCATATGTAACACAAGTCGCAGTTGGTAAGTTGGAACAAGTTCAGGTCTTTGGAGATGACTACGATACAGAAGATGGAACAGGTGTTCGTGACTATATCCACGTCGTTGACTTAGCCAAAGGGCACGTTGCGGCACTTAAGAAACTTCAAAAAGGTTCAGGACTAAACATTTACAACCTTGGTACAGGAAAAGGCTATTCTGTCCTTGAAATTATCCAAAATATGGAAAAAGCAGTCGGACGTCCTATTCCATACCGTATCATTGAACGTCGTCCGGGTGATATCGCAGCTTGCTACTCCGATCCAGCAAAGCTAAGGAAGAGCTAGGATGGGAAGCAGAACTTGGTATTACAGAGATGTGTGAAGATGCTTGGCGTTGGCAAAGCAAGCATCCAAATGGATTTGAAGACTAAGATGATGATTTCAATCATAGTCCCATGTTTAAACGAAGAGGAAGTACTTCCTCTTTTTTATCAAACTCTTGAAGTACTGATCCCAGATTTGGAAACAGAAATCGAATACATTTTTGTAGATGATGGTTCGACTGATAAGACTTTGGATGTTTTAAAGGTTTATCGAGAGAAAAATTCTGCAGTACATTATATCTCTTTCTCGCGTAATTTTGGGAAGGAAGCGGCCATATATGCAGGTTTACAACAAGCAACAGGAGATTTGGTGGTGGTTATGGATGCAGACCTTCAGGATCCACCAAGCCTCTTACTTGAGATGAAGGAACTACTAGATCAGAATCCGGATTTGGACTGTGTGGGAACTCGGAGAACTAGTCGAGAGGGTGAACCCTTTTTACGTAGTTTCTGCGCTGATCTTTTTTATCGTTTTATGCAAAAAATTAGCCCAGTAGCTCTTCCATCGGGTGTTCGTGATTTTCGGATGATGAGAAGATCAGTTGTGGATGCAGTGTTAGAATTGACAGAATACAATCGCTTTTCCAAAGGACTCTTTGCCTGGGTTGGTTTCCGTACTCACTATCTAGAATATCCTAATGTTGAAAGGCAGGCAGGTAAGACAAGTTGGAGTTTTAGACAACTCTTTTTCTACTCTATTGAAGGGATTGTGAATTTTTCAGATTTCCCTTTAATATTAGCCTTTGTTGCTGGTCTTTCGTCGTGTTTTCTGGCTTTAGTGATGACATTGTTTGTAGTTGTCCGTACTCTGTACTGGGCAATCCAACTCTGGTTGGACTCTCTGATGGCTGTCATTCTATTTCTTGGTGGTGTCCAATTATTGACGATTGGGATTCTCGGAAAAATATATCAGTAAAATTTATATGGAAACGAAAAAAAGACCCCTCTATCTGATAAAAAGAACAGAGTGAGTCATGATAAGATTTACTAAAAAAATAAGTCCTTCAAAAGACTATAATTTTCTGGAAAAAAATATGCTAAACTAGAGGAAGTGGGATTTGGAAATCGAATCACCACTGATGACAAATTAATCTTTGATGAGCGCGCGAGTAGGGACACTGTTTCACAGCTTCCAGTAGCTCTTCACTAGCTGGGATGTCTCTCTAGTAGATTAGGATCATCATAGAAACGCACAATACCATTATCATGGTAATCAAATAAATCAGAATAGGTTTGGCATAGCCCACAGGCAATGCATCGTTCAGGTATAAGTGTGATTTTCATATTTATATTGTAATAAGAAATTAGAAAAAAAACAAGGAGTAAGGTATGGAAAAGGAACCATGGCAAGAAGATATTTACGACATCGAGGAAAGTCGTTCGGAACGCAGAAGCAGAGGAAATAAGGAATCAGGAGTAGGAGCTAATCGTATTTTAACGATTTTGGCCTGTATTTTCTTTGTTATCGTTGTCGGAATGATTGCTATTCTAATCTACCTGTCATCAGGTGGAAGTAATCGTACGGCAGCCTTGAAAGATTTCCATGATTCTTCTGCGCCTAAGGTAGAAGAAGTATCTTCAACATCTTCAAGTAGTTCAGTAGAAGCATCAAGTTCTGAACCAGAATCAACTTCTTCAAGTAGTTCAGAGGAACATACAAATGCTGAGGGAACCATTACTGTCCTTGCAGGTGAAGGTGAGGCAGCTATTGCAGCTAGAGCAGGCATTTCTATTGCCCAGCTTGAAGCCTTGAACCCTGGTCATATGTCTTCAGGTACTTGGTTTGCAAATCCTGGTGATGTCCTTAAGACAAGATAGGAGTTAGAATGAAAACAATTCAGATTGCCATTGATGGACCAGCATCCAGTGGGAAGAGTACAGTAGCTAAGATTATCGCTAAGGACTTTGGATATACCTACTTGGATACAGGTGCTATGTATCGTGCTGCGACTTACATCGCTTTGAACAACCAAGTAAGTCCAGAAGAGTCTTCTCGACTTCTTGAATTATTGGAACAATATCCGATTAGCTTTGGTCGTGCTGAAACAGGCGAACAGCTTGTTTTTGTTGGGGACGTTGATGTGACAAATCCAATCCGAGAAAATGAAGTAACCAATGCTGTATCTGCTTTTGCAGCCATTCCAGCTATTCGTGAAAAATTGGTAGCCCTTCAACAAGAAATTGCCCAACAAGGCGGAATCGTCATGGATGGTCGAGATATTGGTACAGTGGTCTTGCCTAAGGCTGAATTGAAGATTTTTCTTGTTGCTTCAGTGGATGAACGTGCAGAACGACGTTATAAGGAAAATCTTTCAAAGGGAATCGAAACAGATTTGGAAACTTTGAAAGAAGAGATTGCTGCGCGTGATTATAAAGATAGTCATCGTGAAACTTCTCCTCTTAAGCAGGCAGATGATGCAATCTATTTGGACACAACAGGGCTAAGTATTTTAGAAGTTGTCGAAAAAATTAAATCAGAAGCAGTCAAACATTTTTAATTGAAATTTTAACCGATTGACCACGATAGTGGTGAGTCGGTTTTTTAGCAATTTGTCAAATTTTTAATTTTAAGGTATAATAGTCTTTGTTAACGAAAATTTGACAATCAAACCATCATGAAAATAGAAGGAGATAAAATGAACAATCTACCAAATTGCCCAAAATGTAATTCAGAATATGTCTATGAAGACGGAGCCTTGCTAGTCTGTCCCAGAGTGTGCCTACGAATGGAATCCTGCTGAGCAAGCTGAGGTTGAAGACGGCCTTGTTGCCATCGACGCTAATGGAAATAAATTGGCTGACGGTGATACAGTAACCTTGATCAAAGACCTTAAGGTAAAAGGTGCTCCAAAAGACCTTAAGCAAGGGACACGTGTTAAAAATATCCGTATTGTTGAAGGTGACCACAACATCGATTGTAAGATTGATGGATTTGGTGCTATGAAATTAAAATCAGAATTTGTTAAAAAGATCTAATCATGACTGCTTGGAATAAAATAATTTTTTTCAGTCGCTCTTTCATGTTTTTAGCAGCATTTACAGGAGTCTATCTGGAAATTACCAAACGTGGTGGTTTAGGGATGTTGCTTTACTATACAGTCCTTTCCAACCTCTTGGTGATGATTTTTACGGGTTATCTTTTATGGAAGATGCGACGTGAGGGTGACCATTGGCAAAGTTCAAGTCTTTTGCGACTCAAGGGTGGTGTCACCATGAGTATTATGATTACTTGTGTCATCTATCATTTCATGCTAGCTCCTTTGACGACAGATTTTTACCGTTTGGAAAATTTCCTTTGCCATTATATTGTCCCTCTCTGGTTTTTAGCAGATACAATTATTTTTGACAAGAGTCGCCAATATAAGTTGGTTGATCCCATGCTTTGGACTAGCCTTCCTTTGCTTTATATGATTTTTGCCCTCTTAAACGGTTTTGTTCTAAAGATGGATGTCCCTAATGCTAAGGATAGTCCCTTCCCTTATTTCTTTTTGAATGCTACCAAACATGGTTGGGGCTTTGTCTTTAAATGGGCAGCTACTATCTTTTGTTGCCTATATGGTTTCAGGATATCTGTTTTATCTTGTTAAAAACATTAAAAAAATCTAAGAAATAAGAGTACCTTATATGGGTACTTTTTTTGATGATTGATATAATTGTACCCGGACAAATCGATTTTTTTTATCTTGTACTTGAGTCATTTCTACCTTAAAATAAAATTGTAGCTACCAATACAACTATTGAGGAAGAGAAAATGACTGAAAATCGTTATGAATTAAATAAAAATTTGGCACAGATGCTTAAAGGTGGCGTCATCATGGATGTTCAAAATCCTGAACAAGCAAGAATTGCGGAGGCTGCAGGTGCAGCAGCGGTTATGGCCTTGGAGCGAATCCCAGCGGATATTCGTGCAGCTGGTGGTGTCTCTCGCATGAGCGACCCTAAGATGATCAAGGAAATCCAAGAAGCAGTCAGCATTCCAGTTATGGCCAAGGTTCGAATTGGGCATTTTGTTGAAGCACAGATTTTAGAAGCCATCGAGATTGACTATATCGATGAGAGTGAGGTGTTATCTCCAGCTGACGATCGTTTCCATGTGGACAAGAAAGAATTCCAAGTTCCTTTTGTTTGTGGTGCAAAAGACTTGGGTGAAGCCTTGCGTCGTATTGCTGAAGGAGCATCGATGATCCGTACAAAAGGAGAGCCAGGAACAGGAGACATCGTTCAGGCTGTTCGTCATATGCGCATGATGAATCAAGAAATCCGTCGCATCCAAAATCTCCGTGAAGATGAACTCTATGTCGCAGCAAAAGAACTCCAAGTTCCAGTAGAATTAGTTCAATACGTCCACGAACATGGGAAATTACCAGTTGTCAATTTTGCAGCTGGAGGTGTCGCAACACCAGCGGACGCTGCTCTTATGATGCAGCTAGGTGCAGAAGGCGTCTTTGTCGGATCTGGAATTTTCAAGTCAGGGGATCCTGTCAAACGTGCGGCAGCAATTGTCAAGGCTGTTACCAACTATCAAAATCCTCAAATTCTAGCTCAAATCTCAGAAGATTTGGGAGAAGCCATGGTTGGTATCAATGAGAATGAAATCCAAATTCTCATGGCTGAGCGAGGAAAATAGATGAAAATCGGAATATTAGCCTTGCAAGGTGCCTTTGTAGAGCATGAGAAAGTCCTTGCCAAACTAGGAGTAGAAAGTATTGAACTGCGAAACCTAGAAGATTTTCAGCAGCATCAGAGTAATCTGTCAGGATTGATTTTACCTGGAGGTGAGTCGACAGCTATGGGAAAACTCCTACGTGACCAGAATATGCTACTTCCTCTAAGAGAAGCTATTCTCAATGGCTTACCAGTCTTTGGGACTTGTGCCGGTTTGATTTTGCTAGCGAGACAAATCACTTCTCAAGAGGAAAGTCATCTAGCGACTATGGATATAGTAGTAGAGCGCAATGCCTATGGACGTCAGCTAGGAAGCTTTTATACTGAAGCAGACTGCAAGGGTGTTGGCAAGATTCCCATGACCTTTATCCGTGGACCTATTATTAGTGAAGTTGGTAAGGGTGTTGATGTTCTTGCAGTAGTGAATCATCAAATCGTTGCTGCTCAAGAAAAGAATATGCTAGTGACTTCCTTTCATCCTGAATTGACAAATGATCTTCGCTTGCATCAATACTTTATCAATATAGTAAATAAAAAAATAGGTCGGGATTTTCCCGGCCTATTTTTACATGTAATAAACAATGGCGATGTATTGGAGGGCTGAAGCTGCCAGAATGAAGAGATGCCAAATCATGTGGAAGTATGGCTTTTTCTTAGCATAAAAACCAGCACCAACTGTATAGCAAAGCCCGCCTGATACCATAAGAGTCCAAAAGATTGGATTTGTTTGACTGATGATTGCTGGTAGGATAGCCACAACTAGCCAACCCATGATTAAGTAGAGAATTAGACTAAATTTTTTTCATTGACTTTTTTTGGCAAATATTTTATAAAGAATACCAAAAATAGTTGTTCCCTCACTGAATGGCGATAATCAGATAACCAAACCAGTTATTCATCAAAGTTAAAACGACAGGAGTATAAGAGCCAGCAATCGCAACATAAATCATGGAATGGTCGATGATACGAAGCACGTACTTATGAGTGGAACCATAAGCCATAGAATGATAAATAGTCGATGAAAGGAACATGAGAAAGAGGCTGATGACGAAGATGGACACACCGACAGACGATAAAAATCCATGAGCTTCATAACTATAAGTCGATGAGATAGGGAGCAAAATCAGCATGATAAGTGCCCCTACAGCATGGGTGACACTGTTTGCTATTTCTTCTCCAAAAACTAAGGCGCTTGCTAAGTTTAAAAACTAGTATTCATTTGTTTCCTCCTCTTCATTTTCTGTATAGACTAGTGCTAGTGTTTGATGATAGAGTTTGACCGTTTGACAGCTTGCTTGAATAATTGGATTAGCTGGGTCTAGGTCTTCATTCATATAGTCTACAAAAGCATTGTAAAGTTCTTCTGAGTTAGTCTCTGTGTGTAGGGTGTTTAGGGTTTGAGCAATTTCCTGGATTGAAAAAAACAGACTTGAGTGTTGTGATAGCAATCAATCGGGCAATTTGTTTGCGTTGGTATTTTTTTTCTTTTTCAGGTTTACTGATATAGCCATGCTTCACATAGTTGTTCACCATTGATGCAGTTAAACCTTTCTCTTTAGCAAGAGAAATAGGGGAACAAACTTTATTCACATAAAGTAGGACCTGATCCAAATAGAGATCAATGTTTGGAATTTCGTCCCATTCTGGGTAGGAAAAAGTAGATTTTCATTTCAACTCCTGTTTATCTAGTTTTGATAACTAGATTATAAAAATAATAGAAATAAAAAGTCAAGTTTTAACTGCTTGTAGAAAGCCTTAAATTATGCTATGATGAGAGAAACTAGTCAGAAAAGAGGAGAAAAAATGGAAATTCGTTTAGCTTTTCCAAATGAAGTAGATGCAATTATGCAGGTGATTGAGGATGCTAAAAAATGCTTGGCGGAAGCTGGTAGCACCCAGTGGCAAAATGATTACCCAAATGCCGACACGATTATTGAAGATATCATCTCAGGTCAAGCCTATGTAGCTTTAGAAGAAGGAGAGCTCTTAGCCTATGCAGCAGTGACTAAAAGTCCAGAAAAAGCTTATGAAGCCATTTATAATGGAAGTTGGGAAGGAAGAGAACCAGAATACCTTGTATTTCATCGGATTGCGGTTTCTAGAGATGTCCAAGGCCAAGGTGTTGCTCAGACCTTTTTAGAAGGCTTGATTGAAGGCTTCGATTACCTAGATTTTCGTTCAGATACGCACGCTAAAAACATAGCCATGCAGCATATCTTTGAAAAACTTGGCTTCAAACAGGTTGGTAAAGTTCCAGTAGACGGGGAACGCTTGGCCTATCAAAAATTAAAATCAAATGCCTAAAAAGTATGCAAAAATGCTGTACGGTTCTCCGATTGGGATCTTATCTTTGGTAGCAGATGATCACTATCTGTTTGGGATATGGGTTGAAGCACAGAGTTATTTTGAGAGAGGCTTGTCGCTAGGTAATCTAGTTGAGGTGGAAAGTCATCCCATTTTAAATCAGATTGCTAGCTATTTAGATGCTTATTTTAAAGGACAAAATCAAGATTTGTCTCAGTTACCTTTAGCTCCTGTCGGTAGTGATTTCGAAAAAAGAGTCTGGAACTACTTGCGAGGAATTCCTTTTGGTCAGACAGTTACTTATGGACAAATAGCTAAGGACTTGCAGATAGCTTCGGCTCAGGCAATCGGAGGAGCAGTAGGACGTAATCCTTGGTCAATCCTAGTACCTTGTCATCGCGTACTAGGTGCTGGTAATCGTCTAACAGGCTATGCTTCAGGAATTGACAAGAAGGCTTGGCTCTTAAAGCATGAAGGTGCAGCATTTCAAGAGAATAAAGAACAGAAAGAAAAGAAAATGTTAGAATTTATCGAATACCCAAAATGTACAACTTGTAAAAAAGCCAAAAAGGAGTTAGATCAACTTGGACTAGAATATAAAGATGTTCATATCGTAGAAGAGACTCCGAGTGAAAAGGTTATTTTAAACTGGCTCGAAACTTCTGGATTTGAGTTGAAGCAATTTTTCAATACCAGTGGAATTAAATACCGTGAACTGGGCTTAAAAGATAAGGTTGGGACTTTATCCAATAAAGAAGCAGCCAAACTCTTGGCCAGTGATGGTATGTTATTAAAACGTCCAATATTAGTGGAGAATGGTGTTGTTAAACAAATTGGCTATCGTAAAACCTACGACAACTTGGATTTGAAATAGTTTTTTTCTATCTCCTTGATAGGTAAAATATATAACCTCACACTTTTAAAGTATGATAAACTAGTAGGTAGACAAAGTCTCTTCTGCTCGTAGCAAATATTTTAAATCTAGGCAGAAGTATGATAGAATGATTCATTATCAGGAGAGGATGTTTCTATGAATGTTACAACACTTTTAGCATCAGATTGGTACCAAAACTTGATGCAGTATATTCCAGACGGCAAACTGTTTAGTTTTCGTTCTGTCTTTGATGGGATTCCAAGAATTGTACAACAATTGCCAACAACATTGATGTTGACAGTATTTGGTGCTTTTTTTGGTATAATCTTGGCCTTGGTTTTTGCTATTGTAAAAATTAATCGCGTTAGAATTCTTTATCCATTACAAGCATTCTTTGTTAGTTTCTTAAAAGGGACACCAATCCTAGTGCAGTTGATGTTGACTTACTATGGAATTCCTCTAGCATTAAAAGCGTTGAATCAACAATGGGGAACTGCTTTTAATATCAATGCGATTCCAGCTGCAGCTTTTGCCATTGTAGCTTTTGCTTTTAACGAAGCAGCTTACGCTAGTGAAACTATCCGTGCTGCTATTCTTTCTGTTAATCCTGGAGAGATTGAAGCTGCTCGTAGTCTTGGGAATGACACGTGCACAAGTTTACCGTCGTGTGATTATTCCAAATGCAGCGGTAGTAGCGACTCCAACCTTGATTAACTCCCTAATCGGTTTGACTAAGGGGACTTCCCTAGCCTTTAGTGCGGGTGTTGTAGAAGTCTTCGCCCAAGCTCAGATTTTGGGTGGTGCCGACTATCGTTACTTCGAACGTTTCATCTCAGTTGCCCTTGTATACTGGGTGGTAAATATCGCTATTGAAAAATCTTGGTCGCTTTATTGAGAAAAAATGGCAATCGAAGCACCAGATAATGCGAAAACAGATGTGAAAGGAGACCTTCGCTAATGATTAAGATTTCAAATTTAAGCAAATCCTTTTTCTGGTCAAACCGTCTTGGATCATCTGAATTTAGATATTCAAAAAAAGGGGAAGTAGTAGCTTTGATTGGTTCCTCAGGAGCAGGGAAGTCAACCTTTCTTCGTAGCCTAAATTATCTGGAAACACCTGATAGTGGAAGTATTCAGATTGATGATTTTCAAAGTTGACTTTTTCTCAAATTACTCAAGATGAAATCTTGACTCTTCGTCGTAAGTTGTCCATGGTGTTCCAACAGTTCAATTTGTTTGAGCGTAGAACAGCCTTAGACAATGTCAAGGAAGGTTTGGTAGTTGTTAAAAAACTTTCCGACCAAGAAGCAACTAAGATTGCCAAAGAAGAGTTGGCTAAGGTTGGTCTTTCAGATCGTCAACAGCACTATCCTCGCCACTTATCAGGTGGACAAAAAAACAACGGGTAGCTTTGGCGCGTGCTTTTAGCCATGAAGCCAGCAATCTTGCTCTTGGATGAACCTACTTCAGCACTTGATCCAGAATTGGTTGGTGAGGTAGAAAGATCTATCGCTAATGCTGCCAAAATCAGGTCAAACCATGATTTTTGGTCAGTCACGATATGTCCTTTGTTTCTCAAGTAGCTGATAAGGTTTTTGTTCTTGGATAAAGGAAAGATTATTGAGTCTGGAACACCAGATGAGATTATCAATCATCCTAAAGAAGAACGAACAAAAAGAATTCTTTTGCTAGTTACAAACGGACCTATATTTGATATAATAGAAGATAAGAAAGACTCAGTTGGCTAGGCTAACTGGGTTTGCTCTTTAAAATTAATAGAAAAGAGAGAGAGCATGCTAGTTCAGCTATTTGCTTTGTATTTAGAGAGTTTAGTGTTGACAATTCTACTGGTCTTGATTATTTTGGGACTCTGGATTGGACTTAGAGCTCTGTCTGGGGTTGACAAAACTGCTAAAGCACGTCAAGCCCATCTCTACGATATGATTATGATTGGAGTTTTAACAATTCCAGTATTGTCATTTGCAACCATGAGCATTTTGTTGGTTCTCAAGGCTTAATAGTTGTAAGATGGGATTTAATCCGTTAGAATAAAAAAATAGTTACAACAAGAAAGAAGGAAAGTGAATGTACGATACGATTATTATCGGTGCAGGGCCTGCTGGGATGACTGCAGCCTTGTACGCAGCACGTAGCAATTTGAAAGTTGCTTTGATTGAAGGTGGACTTCCTGGTGGTCAGATGAATAATACTTCTGACATTGAAAACTATCCAGGTTATGCTAATATCAGTGGTCCTGAATTAGCTGAAAAGATGTTTGAACCTCTTGAAAATCTGGGTGTTGAGCATCTCTATGGCTTCGTTGAAAATGTTGAGGATCATGGCGAATTCAAAAAAGTCGTAACAGACGACCAAGTTTATGAAACTCGCACAGTTATCGTAGCGACTGGTTCTAAACACCGTCTCTTGGGGGTTCCAGGAGAAGAAGAACTCAATAGTCGTGGAGTTTCTTACTGTGCAGTTTGTGATGGAGCCTTTTTCCGCGACCAGGATTTGTTGGTCGTAGGTGGAGGTGACTCCGCAGTTGAAGAGGCTATCTTCTTAACACGGTTTGCAAAATCTGTTACCATTGTTCACCGTCGGGATGAACTACGTGCCCAAAAGGTCTTGCAAGATCGTGCCTTTGCCAATGAAAAAATCAACTTCATTTGGGATTCTGTCGTTAAAGAAATCAAGGGTGAAAACCGTGTGGAATCGGTTGTGATTGAAAATGTTAAAGACAGGTCAGGTGACAGAACAAGCTTTTGGTGGTGTCTTCATCTATGTTGGTTTAGACCCTGTTAGTGACTTTGTCCAAGAGTTGCAGATTCGCGACCAGGCAGGTTGGATTGTGACAGATGATCACATGAAGACAAGTGTTACAGGTGTCTTTGCGGTTGGGGACGTTCGTCAAAAAGACCTTCGCCAAGTTACAACAGCTGTTGGAGATGGCGCTATTGCAGGTCAAGAAGCCTATAAATATATTACTGAACATAATTAAAAAGGCGGTGGGATAGAAATCGATAGACAAAGTCTCGATTTCGTAGTCCCAGCCTGCGAGTATGATTAGAGCTTTTTGGAGTTTAAAAGACGAACAAAAAGTTCAATCAGCTACCGCGTCAAAGTTTGATTGCTAATAAAAAGGTGAGGTCGGGATCTTTTGTCCCAACCTCACCTTTTTATTAGAGTCGATTTCTAAAGACTTCGTACATGAGAATGGCAGCAGCGACGCTGGCATTGAGGCTCTGTACGTGCCCATTCATTGGAATAGTTATCATCTCGTCCACTTGTTTTTTGATGTTGCTAGAGATACCTTTGCCTTCATTTCCGATGATGAGAGCAATCTTTCCTTTGGTATTCCATTTGTGGCAAGGAGTTCCATTCATATCAGTACCGAATGTCCAGAAGCCTTCATCCTTGAGTTTGTCCAAGGTTTGGCTGAGATTGGTCACGCGAGCGATAGGAACGTGTTCAATCGCACCTGTTGCTGTTTTTGCTACGACAGGAGTAACACCGACAGCTCGGTGCTTGGGAATGATGACACCTGAAACATTGGTTGCATCCGCTGTTCTTAAGATAGAACCGAGATTATGTGGGTCCGTTAAACCATCAAGGATTAGTAGTAGTGGGTTTTCTTCCTGGCGTGTCTTAGCAAGAATCTGCTCAAGTTCAGTATAGGCAAATTCAGAAACGCGCAAGACAAAACCTTGGTGAACAGCTCCTTCAGTCATCTCAGAAAGTGATTTTTTGGAAGTCCAAGAAATGGATACTTTCTTTTCAGTAGCCAATTCCTTAACTTTTTCCACATTCTTTCCTCGTAAATCTTCCTGAAGGTAGAGTTTGTTTCCAGTATTTGCTAAAAGAGCTTCTGTGACGGCATGAACGCCATAGACAATATCGTTTGTTTTCATATCTTCATTATAACACAAAATCCCGTCTTGCAACGGGATTTTCTTTATTCAAGAATGAGCAAACCATCTTTAACTTCAAATGGGTCTTTTTCATTGATACGATCGTAGAACATAATGCCATTTAAGTGGTCAATTTCGTGTTGAACTACAATAGAGTTATAGCCCTTAAGTTTGATGCGGTGCTTTTCTCCATCCTTATCAAAATAGTCGACAGTTACTCGAGCATGGCGGATAACATAACCTGGAACAGCACGGTCAACAGATAAGCAACCTTCCCCTTCGCCTAGGGCAGCATCTTGGACTGAATGTGAGACGATTTTAGGATTGTACATAACAGCTTGTAAGTCATAGGCTTCCCTGAGGTGTTTCACCATCTTCAGTAATATTTGGAACCAGCACGGCGATGATGCGTCTTGAGATATCCAGCTGTGGTGCAGCAAGCCCAACACCTCCACGTAGACCTAATTTTTCAGCCATAACAGGATCTTGCGAGTGTTTCAAAAATTGCATCATTTTTTCTCCAAGAATGATATCTTGGTCGCTCAAGGGGAAAGAGACCTCCTCAGCAACGGCACGTAGGGTTGGGTTGCCTTCTCGGATAATATCTTTCATATCGATTAAATGAGCAGCTTTGGTAATTCGTTCTATAGCAGACATATTCTTTCCTTTCCTTCCATTACAATTACATGATAACACAAAACAGACGAGAAAGAAAGTCACAGAAGCTGTTAAAAAATTATAGAATAAAAGGAAATACCTATTTGTCTGTGGTATAATAGAATGAGAAATATCACTTTAAAATTATGGGAGAAAAGTTATGGAACAACGTAGTAGTAGAAGAAAAAGTGGTCCCGTTTTACAAGCTATTAGACATTCTGTTCGATTTTTCAGGAACTATAAGCAGTGGAATAATCGCACTTTTATTGTGGTCTTGTTAGCTTCGGTAGCTGTCTCGATGATGCTTACTTTATTAGTGGAAGGAACTCGAGGGATTTCTTTAAGCAGTAGTGATCCAAGTTCCGCACACCAACAGTCAAGTACTCAGGCAAAGAATGCAGAGACAGAACAAGAAACAAGTGCTCGGATCATGGCCAATGGTGATTTGCTCTATCATGACATTATCTACATTTCAGCCAAGAAATCAGACGGTACCTATGATTTCCATGAAAATTTTGAATATGTGAAACCTTGGCTGAAGCAAGCTGACTTAGTTCTTGGTGATTTCGAAGGAACCGTAAATAAAGACCACTATCTTGCAGGTTATCCTTTGTTTAATGCGCCTGGTGAAGTCATGGATGCTATAAAAGATGCGGGCTATCAAGTGCTAGACTTGGCTCATAACCATATCTTGGATTCTCAGATTGAGGGAGTGGTTTCAACTGCAGATGCTATTGAAAAGGCAGGAATGACGCCGGTCGGGGTCTATACCCATGAATCACGAGACAAGGCACCTTTACTTATCAAGGAAGTTAATGGTATTAAAGTTGCTATTTTGGCCTATTCTTATGGTTTTAACGGCATTGAACAAAGTATTTCTCAAGAGGATTATAATCGTTATCTTTCAGACTTAGATGAAGATAAAATGAAGGCTGAAATTGAACGAGCAGAGAAGGAGGCTGATATTACAATTATCATGCCTCAGATGGGAGTTGAGTATCAAATTGAGCCAACTGAGGAGCAAAAGAAACTTTACCATAAAATGATTGATTGGGGAGCTGATATTATCTTTGGTGGTCACCCTCACGTTGTTGAACCAGCTGAAACGGTTGAAAAAGACGGTGATAAAAAGCTTATCATCTACTCTATGGGTAATTTTATCTCAAATCAACGAATTGAAACCATGCAGGATGTTGAAAATGCCAAGTGGACGGAACGTGGCGTACTTATGGATGTGACCATTAAGAAAAAGTCCGGTAAAACAACTATCGAGACGGCTCAAGCCCATCCAAGCTGGGTGAGTCGTACTCCAAAAGGAGGTTATTCTCCAGAAGGCTACCCACTCTATCTTTACCAAACCTATATCTTGGAAGATTTTATAGAGGGCGGGAAATACCGTAGTCAGTTAGACGAGGCCACCAAGCAACGGATTGATACAGCTTATAAAGAAATGAACGAGCATGTAGGTTTGAAGTGGTAGTGACATTAAAAGAGGAGCAAGATGGAAATTAAGATAATAGCGACGGATATGGACGGTACTTTGTTGGATCCTCAAGGACAACTGGACCTACCTCGACTAGAGAAAATTTTAGATCAGCTAGATCAACGTGGCGTTCGTTTTGTCATTGCGACTGGAAATGAAGTTCATCGAATGCGACAATTACTGGGACATCTAGCAGAAAGAGTAGTTCTTGTGGTTGCTAATGGTGCTCGTATATTCGAAAATGATCAATTGATTCAAGCTCAGACTTGGGATGATGCTATGGTTGATAGAGCTTTAGCTCATTTTAAAGGCAGAGAGTGCCAGGATCAGTTTGTCGTAACTGCTATGAATGGCGGTTTTGTCAAGGAAGGTACTGTCTTTACAGAACTGGATAAATTTATGACTCCAGAGATGATTGAAAAGCTCTACCAACGCATGCATTTTGTTGATGAATTTGACTCCAGCCTTTTCGGTGGCGTCCTCAAGATGAGTATGGTTGTTGGTGAAGAACGATCAGATGCAGTTTTGCAGGAAATTAATGACTTGTTTGATGGGCATGTGCGAGCCGTTTCTAGTGGCTACGGCTGTATTGATATCTTACAAGATGGGATTCATAAGGCATGGGGCTTAGAGGAGTTGCTCAAACGTTGGGACTTGAAACCTGAACAAATTATGGCCTTTGGTGATAGTGAAAATGATATCGAAATGTTAGAGTTAGCAGGTGTTTCTTATGCAATGGAGAATGCAGAGGAGACTGTCAAAGAAGTAGCCACCAAAATAGCGCCAGCCAACAGTCAGGAAGGTGTTTACCAAGTTTTAGAAAACTGGCTAGAAGAAGGAGAATAACTTGGCAGTACAATTATTAGAGAACTGGCTCTTAAAAGAACAAGAGAAAATTCAAACCAAGTATCGTGAACTGAATCAAATCTCGGTAATTGAACCAGATATCATTTTTATCGGGGACTCCATTATTGAATATTATCCCTTGCAAGAATTATTGGAAACGTCAAAAACCATTGTGAATCGAGGGATTCGAGGCTACCAGACTGGACTTTTACGAGAAAATCTTGATGCCCACCTCTATGGCGATGCAGTGGACCAAATTGTACTATTGATTGGGACAAATGACATTGGAAAAGATGTTCCAATGAATGAAACGCTAAACAATCTTGAGAGCGTGATTCAAACCATTTCTCGTGATTATCCACTGTCACAGATAAAGCTAGTTTCTATTCTGCCGGTCAATGAGAGTAAGGACTTCAAGCAGACTGTTTACATTCGTACCAATGAGAAAATCAAGGCCTGGAACCAAGCCTATCAAGACCTTACCTCTGCCTATATGCAGGTTGAATTTGTGCCTGTTTTCGAGAACTTACTAGATCAGGAAGGCAACTCAAGGCAGACTACACAACAGATGGTCTTCATCTCAGTGTCGCTGGTTATCAAGCTTTATCAAATACTTTAATAAAAATATATTTTATAGGTTCAGTATAGGGTGAACTATCTATTTCATAATCAGTAACTTTACTAAAAATTTTTACTCTAAACTTTTTAAAATGAATAAAAAAATATTCAATTAAAAAAAGTTTAGAGTTTTTCTATAGAAAAATACTTTTTGGATGAAATTAATCTTTAGATATAAAAGTTTTAACAATAAGATTAATAAAAACACATATAAAAAGACACTATTTTTTTAAATGTATTAATTATCGTAAAAATGAATAATAATTATAAAAAAATAGGGGAAGGATTTAATTTCCTTTTTCTTAATTTAAAAGGTTCGAATATGGTATACTGTTAGCGTTACTTGTAATGTGGGGAAGTACATTTTCTTTTTTTGGAAAAAAAGTCAATAATCTTACATATTATTAGTTAAAATGTTTAAAAAGGAGAACTTATCACATGATAAGAAGAGAGCAACAACGATTTTCTTTAAGAAAATATAAAGTTGGGGTCGCATCAGTTTTCTTAGGAACAACCCTTAGCTTCATGATGGCTAACGGTAGTGCTGTAAATGCTGCTGAGATTGTAGCAAAGCAAACTACTGAGAATACTGAACTAGTCGACAACAAGGACGACAAGGAAAAGTTGAAAGAGCCATCAACGGATGTGGTAACTTCAGCTAATTCTGGAACTTCAGAAGTTAAGTCAGAAACATCAACACCTGAAGCTAAGTCTGAAGAAGTAAAATCAGAACCAACTGAAGTAAAATCTGAAGAAACAAAAGCTGAAAAAACTGAGGCAAAAACATCTGTTAGTCCTGAGGCAAAACCAGAGTCTTCTAAGCCAGTAGCAACAACTGCTTCAAAAGCAGAAGAAGTTGTAGTAGCTAAGCCTAAGGCAGAAGAAAAGACTGAAACTAAACAAGAGGAAAAATCTGAGCTTAAAGCAGAAGTCTCAGCTGTAGCTGAGGCAACTAGCCTTGATACAAATGCTAGTGTAGATAAGGGTGAAGCAAAACCACTCGTTGATAAAGCCACCCTTGCCTTAGCAGCGGAAAACACTGTAAATGCAGGGTCTTTGGCTACAGATGGTGGCCGTCGTCGTAGCCGTCGTGCTGCTACAGACCACAACGTTGAGGCAGTTTCTGTAGAAACTTACCTTATAGATGGTGGAAAAGCAACTCCAGACATGACGAATCCGAATGGTGCAAGTGTTCGTTCACAAACAGTACCACCAGGTTATCAAGCTAAAGAAGGAGATGTCTATACTTATAGTATCGTAGACCTCACTCGCTTCAATGAACGTTACAATACAAGCTACTATGCACGTGCCTACAAGAGATTTGATGCTTCAACAGATACGACTGTTGAATTGATTAACAAAAACACTGGTGCTGTAGTTGAAACAAGAACAATTACTGCCTCTAGTGGTATTCAAAAATTCACGACTACTCAATCTGCTTCTAGAGGTGAATTGACTTTCCAAGTAGATTATGATAAAGGTTTAGGAACTGGACCTGGTAAAACGGACCAACCATTTATTCAATTTGGTTATGAAGTTGGAGCAAGTATCCAAGCTTTAGTAGCTCCAGGACATAACCTTACTCCGGATGAGAAAACATTATACGATGCTGTTTATGCTGCTCGTACATCAACAGATGTTATCAACGTTGTAGAACCAGCTTATAAGGGTCGTACAATTACTGATACTAATGCTAAAATTCCAGCATTCGTTGAAAAAACAACTTACTATAAAGTAGTTGATAAAAATAATCCAACATTTAACGCTAATAAAACGGATGCAACGGTTCAAGATTATAAAGAAAATGGCAATGAAGTAAACTTGGCTTCATACACTCTTAAAGCTATGGAGGGTCAAAACTTCACAGCTTCTGGAGAACGTCAGTTTACCAAGAAAACTGACCTAGGAAATGGGGTTACCAAAGAGACAACTTACAAGCTCTATCAAACTGCTGGTCCAGATACGACTTCTGGATATGTCAGTCGTCCGTATAAGGTTGGTACCAGGTTTTTGGATGCTGAGCGTGCTGGAATTAAGCGTATTAAAGAAATCGTGGGTGAAGATGGAACTGTAGTTGTTCGCGTTTACTTACTAGATCCAAACAACAAAGCAAACGTTCTAATGGTACCTTGAGTACTGATGGCTACATGTTGCTAGCAGAAACTAAACCGATTAAACCAGGAAATATAAATACAGAAGACTTGGCAGTTAAGAAGTCTCCACTTTATACTATTCCTTTCACTGATGCGAAAGGTGTAAATTATCCAAACGGTAAAGAAGTTACATTTGATTTCCAAAGAGCTGCTGGATACACGCCTAAGAAGAGTGTTTTCGTTCCATTCTTGGGTGATAACATTGGTCACCTTTCTCCGAATGAACAATTGGTTCGTGGAGTAGGGGGTATTGGTACCAACGTTGACTTGCTCAACACCTTAGTTCCTTACAAACAACCAATTTACTACTACGATAAGACAGAAGAAACTATCAAGGTGAAACCAGAAGTTGAAAAACAATTGGCAGGTCGTACCCTTGTAGATGGTGAATTTAGCTTCAAGATTAAGGAAAACTCATCTTCACCTGGTGTGGAAGAAACTGTTACAAATAAAAATGGTAAGGCAACTTTCTCTGAATTGTCATATACAAAAGAAGGTACTTATACATATACTATCACTGAATTAGCTGGCAGAGACAAGGATGTCGACTATGATGCTATGGAAGTAACTATGACTGTAAAGGTTACAAAAGATGCTCATGGTGATTTACAAGCAACTGTTGAATACAGTGGGACTGGCGGTTTTGCTTCAAGCGCAGATGATAAAGTCTTTAACAACTATGTTGTAGCACCTGTTAAGACTCGTTTTGACTTCACTAAAGCACTTGCAGGTCGTGAACTTAAAGCAGGCGAATTCAGCTTTGTATTGAAAGATTCAAAGGGAACTGTTCTTCAAACCAAAACTAATACTAAAGCGGGTGTTGTAGCCTTTGATGATTTGACTTTTGACAATACACAAGTTGGTACACACAAGTACACTGTAGAAGAAGTTCAAGGTTCTGAAGCAGGAATGACTTATGACCCAATGAAAGCTGAAGTAACAATCACTGTTACTAAAGAAGGTCACGTTCTTAAAGCAACAAACACACTTCCTGCAGATACAGAATTCAACAATACTTTCACACCTGCTCCAACACAAGCACAATTCCGTTTCACAAAACGTTTGGAAGGTAAGACTCTTGAAGCCAATGCCTTCACATTCGAGTTGCTTGAAAACGGCAATGTGATCCAAACTAAACAAAACGCAGCGGATGGTTCAATCCAATTCGATCCAATCTCATATGCAACTGTAGGTACACACACTTACACTGTACGTGAAGTAGCTGGAGCTGACACAAACATTGACTATGATTCAATGAATGCGGTTGTGACTGTCAATGTCACAAAAGATGCTCAAACAGGTCTTTTGAACGCTGCCGTTACAATGCCAGAAGATACAGAGTTCAATAACTATGTAGTTTCTCCAGTTGTAACTAAGTTTGACTTCACTAAGAAATTGGCAGGTCGTGAACTTAAAGCAGGTGAATTCAGCTTCGTCCTTAAAGATTCAACAGGTAAAGTTGTTGAAACTGTAAGTAACGATGCATCTGGTAACGTAACATTCTCAGAATTGTCATTTGACAATACGAAAGTTGGTACCCACACGTATACTGTAGAAGAAGTTATTCCGGCAAACAAAGAATTTGGAATGACTTACGACCAAATGAAAGCTACAGTGACAGTTGAAGTTGCTAAGAACGGTCATTCATTGACAACTGTTACAAACGTGACATCAACAGGTGGTAAAGACGCCAACGGTAACGCTACTGATGGTACTGCAGATAAAGAATTCAACAACAAAGTAACACCACCAGAAACTCCAGAATTCCAACCAGAAAAATTTGTCGTTTCTAAAGAGAAATATGACATCACTGGTAAGAAGTTGATGGATGACGACGATGAGTTGAAAAATGAGTACACTGAAACTAACGCAAATCCATATGTTGATGGTGTTACTAACAACGAACCAGAAAACTTGAATACCAAGACAGTTAAACGCGGTTCTAAGTTGGTTTACCAAGTATGGCTTGATACGACTAAATTCACAGAAGCTAACAACATCCAATACGTTGGTGTATCTGATACATACGATGCAGAAAAATTGGACGTTAATGCTGCTGACATCAAAGCATACGATTCAGAAACTGGTGATGATGTAACAGCTAAATTCGACATCAAAGTTGAAAACGGCACCATCACTGCAACTTCTAAAGAAGAATTCATCAAAGATAAAGTAAACAACCCAGTTATCGACACTACTAAGTTCGCATTTGGACGTTACTATAAATTTGATATCCCAGCAACTGTTAAAGAATCTGTTAAAGCTGGTGCTGATATTGAAAATACTGCGGCTCAAGTAGTCAACTACTACAACCCAACAACTAAGAAAGTTGAAAAACCTGAAAAACCAACTGAAAAACGTGTAAACAACGTTCCAGTTGAAGTGGAATTCAACTTCACTAAACGCTTGGAAGGCCGTGAGCTTAAAGAAAACGAATTCAGCTTCGTTCTTAAAGATTCAGAAGGTAAGACTCTTGAAACTGTAAGCAACGATGCGGCTGGTAATGTTAAGTTCAAAGCTCTTGAATTCAAGAAAGGTCAAGAAGGCGTACACAACTACACAGTAGAAGAAGTTAAAGGAACAGACGCAACCGTTACATACGACACAATGAAAGCGAATGTAACAGTTACAGTGAAACACGATGGAACAGCTAAAGTTCTTATCGCAACTGTAGGCGACATCGCTGATAAAGAATTTAACAACGTCGTCACTCCTCCAGAAGAACCTAAGTTCCAACCAGAGAAATACGTTGTTTCTGAAAGAGAAATTCGATATCACAGGCGACAAGCTCGTTGATGATGATAAAGAGTTGGCAGACAAGTACGCAGATACCAATGCGAACCCATATGCGGACGATGCATCAAACAACGAAGCACAAAACTTGAACACCAAGACTGTGAAACGTGGCGACAAGTTGGTTTACCAAGTATGGTTGGATACAACTAAATTTGACGCAGCTAACAAGGACAACATCCAATCAGTAGGAATCTCAGATGACTACGATGAAGCTAAATTGGAACTTGATTCTACTAAGATCAAAGCTTACGATTCAGTAACAGGCGCAGAAGTAACAGATAAATTTGATATCACTGTGAACAACGGTGTGATCACTGCAACTCTTAAAGCTGGCTTCACTAAGTCACTTGGAGACGCAGAAGATACTCAAATCATCGATACAACTAAGTTCGCATTCGGACGTTACTACAAGTTCGACATCCCAACAACAGTGAAAGCTGATGTACCTGGTGGTGTAGATATTGAAAATACTGCGGCTCAAGTAGTCAACTACTACAACCCAACTACTAAGAAAGTTGAAAAACCTGAAAAACCAACTGAAAACGTGTAAACAACGTTCCAGTTGAAGTGGAATTCAACTTCACTAAACGCTTGGAAGGCCGTGAGCTTAAAGAAAACGAATTCAGCTTCGTTCTTAAAGATTCAGAAGGTAAGACTCTTGAAACTGTAAGCAACGATGCGGCTGGTAACGTTAAGTTCAAAGCTCTTGAATTCAAGAAAGGTCAAGAAGGCGTACACAACTACACAGTAGAAGAAGTTAAAGGAACAGACGCAACCGTTACATACGACACCATGAAAGCGAATGTAACAGTCACAGTGAAACACGATGGAACAGCTAAAGTTCTTATCGCGACTGTAGGCGACATTGCGGATAAAGAATTTAACAACCGTGTCACTCCTCCAGAAGAACCTAAGTTCCAACCAGAGAAATACGTTGTTTCTGAAGAGAAATTCGATATCACAGGCGACAAGCTCGTTGATGATGATAAAGAGTTAGCAGACAAGTACGCAGATACAAATGCCAACCCATATGCGGACGATGCATCAAACAACGAAGCTCAAAACTTGAACACCAAGACTGTGAAACGTGGCGACAAGTTGGTTTACCAAGTATGGTTGGATACAACTAAATTCACTGAAGCTCACAATATTCAATCTGTTGGTATTACAGATAAATATGATAGCGAAAACTTGGATGTTAATCTAGCTGAAATTAAGGCTTATGATTCAGTAACTGGTGAAGATGTAACAGCTAAGTTTGATATCTCAATTGTGGATGGTGTCATTACTGCTACATCTAAGGCTGACTTGACTAAGTCACTTGGAGATGCAGAAAATACTCAAGTAATCGACACTGCTAAATTAGCATTTGGACGTTACTACAAGTTTGATATTCCAGCACGTATCAAGGGAACTGCTAAAGAAGGTGTAGATATTGAAAATACAGCTTCTCAAATTGTTCACCAATATGATCCAACTAAGAAATCAGTTGAAAAACCAGAAAAACCAACTGAAAAACGTGTTGTTAATATTCCAGTGAAAGTTGAATTCAACTTCACGAAGAAATTGGAAGGTCGTGCGTTGAAGGCTGGTGAATTCAGCTTCGTATTGAAAGACAAAGATGGTAACGTGATTGAAACCGTAAGCAATGATGCTGAAGGTAAGATCAAGTTCTCAGCTCTTGAATTCAAACGTGGTCAAGAAGGTACTTATATCTATCATGTAGAAGAAGTGAAAGGTACAGAGGCTGGAGTTGAGTACGATAAGATGGTAGCGACTGTTGGAGTTACTGTAACTAAGGATGGTAAAGTGTTGACTCTTACTTCACAAATGCCTGAAGATACTGAGTTTAACAACAAGGTAACACCACCAACACCACCAACACCACCAACACCACCAACACCGCCAACACCACCAACACCACCAACACCACCAACACCACCAACACCACCAACACCACCAACACCACCAACACCACCAACACCACCAACACCACCAACACCACCAACACCACCAACACCACCAACACCACCAACACCACCAACACCACCAACACCACCAACACCACCAACACCACCAACACCACCAACACCGCCAACACCGCCAACACCACCAACACCACCAACACCGCCAACACCGCCAACACCGCCAACACCACCAACACCAGTAACACCACCAACACCAGAAAAACCTAAAGGTCCTGAGTTGCCAAACACTGGTGAACAATCTAAATCTGGAATTGCTGCACTTGGTGCTGCACTTGGCCTTGTAGGTCTAGGTTTGGTTGCGAAACGCAAAAAAGAAGATGAAGCTTAATATTTCTAGTTTTCTAGAATGATTCAAGATTTATCTTTGAGTATCTTAACAAAAGATATTCTAAAGTTGGTTATACATTTATTAAATAAGTGTATGTAATCGCAAGAAGAGAGGTTAATGCCTCTCTTTTTGTTTTATAATTTATTTAAGAAACCGAAAAACTTTGAATTAAAAATAAAACTTTAAAAATTAATTAAACAAATGGTTAGTAATTGTATATTTTTTTAAATAAGTATGGTATAATTTGATTAGATAATCAAATATTTTTCTGATCGTAAAGGAGGTTATTATGAAGCATAAATTGTCTAAATGTTTAACATTTAATGTTTTTTTGCTAATAGGCTTATCAATAGTTAAATTAGCAAAAACAGTTCAAGCAGATTCGGTGACGGATTATAATCTTGATACTAAGATTATTCATGAGATATCTGGCCTTGAATTGAGTGATGATGTGGAAGTTATTGCTGGGGAACGTTTAATCGCAACTTATGAATTAACTTTTCCAGATAGTCAGAATATCTCTGAGAATGATCAATTGATTTTAGATATTCCTAGAGAGCTCAGATTGATTACAAATTTGACCTTTGACGTTACAAATAGTAAGGGCACGAAGGTTGGTATTGCTCAAACAGATCCTAGTACAGGAAAAGTTACGGTAACTTTTACAGATTATTTTGCTAAGAGACCTGAGAATAAAGAGCTTTCTTTACAGTTTAATTTAACTATTAATCGAGAAGTTGTTAAGGAGAGTCAACCAGTTACTGTTACCATTGGTCATAAGACTTATAGCTTCAAGTACAAACAAGATAGTGGCGAAGCAGGCGACTATGAGATGAAATACGGTTATCAAGATGATACAGATCCAAGTATTATTAAGTGGCGTATTCTCTTGAATGCCAATCAAGATATGATTCGTGGGATGACAATTACGGATACTTTTGGTAATGGACAAACCTTAATTCCTGAATCATTTAGAGCTGTTCGCTATGAGACACAACCTACAAAGATTCGTAACGAGGCTCATATTCTTACGTTAGAGCCATCAGATAATTTTTCAAAAAAGGCAGTATTCACTAAAAATGCTCAAGGTGGAATTACAGGCTTTACGATTCCATTTGGAGATAACTATCATTGGGCAATGTATATTGAATACTCTACTAAATTACCAGATGGAGTTCCTGCAGGTTCATTAGTTTCGAATACCTTAGCATGGTCTGCAACAAATTTTAAGACACGTAGTATGGTACGTGAAGTCCGTCTAGAGTCAGGATTAGGTTTTGGTAGCGCGGAAAAATCAGAATCAGTTATCTTAAAGGCTCACAAAACTGTAAAAGGGAAAACACTAGAAAAAGATCAGTTTAGCTTTGCACTTTATGATGCTGCAAACCCTAGTGAACCCCTTCAAATTGTTAAAAATGCTGAAGATGGAAGTGTAACCTTCAATGCGATTAAGTATAAAAAAGAAGGAGTTTACAACTATATCATTCGTGAAGTTATTCCTGAAAGCACTAATAATTACGATTATGATAGTCATGAACTAAAGGTTACTGTAACAGTAACGGATGATGATGGTATCAAAATGGGAACAGTGTCTTACGGTGAAGAGGAAACTACATTTACCAATACTTATCGAGGAACTACAAGTATAAAGGTAAGAAAATTTGGAATGATACAGATAACAAAGCTGGCATTCGTCCAGATGCTATAACTGTTCGTCTTTTAGCTAACGGTAAAGAAGTAGCAAGTAAATCTGTTAAATCAGAAGATAATTGGAACTTTACATTTGATCAGCTACCTGAAAATGATGCTGAAGGAAATGCAATTGTTTATACTGTAGTAGAAGATAAAGTTGCAGGATATACGACTGTTATTGATCAGAAAAACTATATTATCACTAATACACATGTCCCTAATATTCCTGATATTCCTGAAGTGACAGAATTAAAAGTCAGCAAGCTTTGGGATGATGCTGATAATAAAGCAGGAAAACGCCCAAATAGCATTAAGGTACAACTCTATGCTGATGGAAGTAAAGTAGGGCAAGAAGTTATTTTAAACGAAGATAATAATTGGACTCATACTTTTTACAAATCTTCCGAAATATATAGCAGGAAAAAAATGATTAGCTATACAATTAGTGAGGTCAATGTTCCTGAGGGATATGTATCAAAAACAGTTCGAGAAAAGGAAACGAACCTAGTCTTGATTAACACTTATCAACCACCAGTGCCTCCAGGTCCAGTAACGCCTTCAGGCCCAGTAACACCTCCAGGTCCAGTAACACCTCCAGGCCCAGTAACACCTCCAGGTCCAGTAACACCTCCAGATCCAGTAACACCTCCATCACCAGTAACATCATCAACGCCTGAAAAGAAAAAAAGTCCAATGAGTTACCAAAAAAACAGGTGAGCAGAAAACTACAGTTTTAATCGTTTTAGGAGTAGCACTTGGTTTAGTTGGATTGAGTTTGATTGCTAAACGTAAAAAATAATATAAGAAAAAGAATCATTTTCTAAAATATAATTAGGAAGTGCTTCTGATATAAGATTTAAGAGAGGATGTCAAACTCCTCTTTTTTTGCTTAAGGGTAGAACTCTTAATTGATTTCTTTAGTATATTTATATTTTCAACAAAAAAATAAACCGTTTTTCACTTGACAAAAAAATTGGTCTATACCATATAATAAAAATAAAAGAATATGGAGGACAAAAATTATGAAAGTTATTCAAGTGGAAAAATCCAATTGAAGGTGGAAAAAGTTGCTTTTGATATCTTAAAAGAAAAAAATTGGAAAACGGTGCACAAACATTGGGACTTGCAACAGGAAGCAGTCCTTTGGAGTTTTACCAACAAATCGTTGAGAGCGATCTTGATTTTTCAAATCTTACAAGTGTGAACTTGGATGAGTACGTAGGTCTTGATGGGGACAATTCTCAATCATACCGTTACTTTATGCAAGAAAATTTATTCAACAAGAAACCATTTAAAGAAAGTTTCTTGCCACGTGGTGTCAAGGATAATGCAGAAGCAGAAGTAGAACGCTACAACCAAATTCTTGCTGACCATCCAGTTGACCTACAAATCTTAGGAATTGGTCGCAATGGTCATATTGGCTTTAATGAACCAGGCACACCATTTGACAGTCAAACTCATCTTGTAGAACTTGACCAGTCTACTATCGAAGCTAACGCACGTTTCTTTAAAAAGATTGAAGATGTTCCAACACAAGCTATTTCAATGGGGATTAAGAACATTTTGGATGCTAAGTCTATCCTTCTATTTGCTTATGGTGAATCAAAAGCAGAAGCTATCGCTGGAACTGTTGAAGGCCCTGTGACAGAAAGTCTACCTGCAAGTAGTCTGCAAAACCATCCAGATGTGACCATTATCGCAGATGCAGCAGCACTCAGCTTGTTAAAAAAATAAGATTTTAATCATTAAAAACCATTCGATCCTATAGATTGGGTGGTTTTTTGGTTTGGATATGCTCAAAAAATGAATAGAGTTTATCTGAAAGTGGTACAATAATTTTAATAGAGGAGTGGTTGAGAAATATGAAGCTGAGTTTACCTAGAAAATCAGGTAGGATCTCTATTTATATAAAAATGATAGAATGAAAGCATGACAAGAATAGTAAGAAAAATCTGAAAAGGAGAAGCGCGATCGTGCATAAGGAAACAAATCTTATAGAAGATAATAAAAAGGGCTGAAAATCAAAGTTTTCTGTATTTTTTTTACATGAAGAAAAATAAATTTGACTGTTCGTCACTTTCTGATTTTTTTGTCAGTATTTAGCAAAGATAGAAGCTATTAGTTTAGCTCAACTAAAGGATTTACATTTTTATTCAAGAGCAGATACTTAAACATCTTGTCTGGCATTTTTGATAGTCAGGATCTGTATATTATTTCTGATTTACCGTCAGATTATTGGGAATATCTAGATTCCATTGAGTGTGAAATAAATGAATTATTTGGCCGTCTGGAATGAATTTTATAAGTGGGGAACTAAGTTAGGGTGTAAGGGGTAAATTTTTTTAAAAAAATTAAATGGAATGATTTGGGGAGAATTTCATTTTTTTCTTGACAATTTTCTTCATTCCGTGTAAAAATAGAATAGATCTTGAACTTGAAGGGAGTGAAAAAAATGTCTAAAAACAGTAGTACGTAAGAATGAATCTCTTGACGATGCTCTTCGTCGTTTCAAACGTGCAGTTACTAAAAGCTGGTACTCTTCAAGAAACACGCAAACGTGAATTCTATGAAAAAAACCTTCTGTAAAACGTAAACGTAAATCAGAAGCGACTCGTAAACGTAAAAAAATTTTTAATTAATAAGAAAGGCTGAGACTTGTCTAGTCTTTTTTTAGTACAGTAAATAGAGGAAAAGTGGTTCTTATGAGAGAGTATGTAAAAGAATATCAAAAGATGCGTGAAAAATCATTTTTAGAGATTGGGGGCTATTATTCTAATCCGATAAATTTACGAGAATTCGAAAAGTCGAACCAAAAAAATATTTGAGAAGTATTTGAAAAAAATTCGAAAGTAATGTCCGATGATATTTTAAGGATAAAAGTTGTACAGTAGTCTATTGTTAGATGATATCAAGTGTTTTGCATATTATATAGCATTCTCATATAGAAACTATAATCAGTTAAATAATGCTCTGTGGCAAACAGGAAGATAAGAACTAATAAGAGGTGGTTTGCTTGCAAGTGGAACAATCTATACTGCTGGAATTTTGAGAGGATTATTTAACTGTTTTGCTTGTAATGATTTTTCAGTCATTTCATCTTTCATTCCAGAAGACTTACCCTTATTGAAAGGAACCTATTATCCAGAAAATGTCATCAATCTGTTATATGCTCTTTATTATCAAGATGAAGACAGATTGTCTGAGTCTCTTATACTGGCACAACAGTTTCTAGAGAAGAAAAAAAGAACAGGTATGGAAGAATTTTCTGTTCGGTACTTTATAAGCTTGGTAGGAAAGGATGTAGATGGGATAAGCATGGCTTTACAAAACTTATGTTGTGCTTATCAGAGACGGGGTTATCCCTGGGACAAGATAGATAAATGCTTTGCTGATGAGGTTCATGGTCTTTATCGGTTGTTAAGATTCTTTGATCATGCCTTGTTTGAAGCAGTCAGGATGCCATCTCATAAGACTTTTCTGCAAGATTTTGAAAAATGGCAAGTTCAAAATCAGTTTCCACAGGGCCAACAGTTCTATGTCTATCCACAAGATATGGCTGATGCAAACCGAATACTCACAAAAGAACTTCCAAGAATTTACATAAAAAAATCAGGAAGGGGTTTGGTAATAGATGTTGATCGATTTGCGGAAGATTTGGCTCAGCTGATTTAACAAAGTACTAGAAGACGTACTTATTGAAGCTTTTTATAATTAATTTTAAAGTAATACCCCCAAACACTGCTAAAAAACATAAACTTCCTACCACAATTTGATATAATAGTAGGGAGAACTCGATTGAAGGAGAAAATTATGTCGGTTTTAGTCAAAGAAGTGATTGATAAGCTTAGACTAGACATTGTCTATGGTGAGCCAGAATTACTTGAAAAAGGAAATCAATACAGGCGATATTTGTCGTCCAGGTCTCGAAATGACAGGCTATTTTGATTACTATACCCCAGAGCGGATTCAACTATTGGGGATGAAAGAGTGGTCTTATCTAATTAGCATGTCTTCTCATAACCGCTACCAGGTATTGAAAAAATTGTTCCAACCGGAAACACCTGCAGTTATTGTTGCGCGTGGTTTAGTAGTTCCAGAGGAAATGCTAAAGGCCGCTAGAGAATGTAAAATCGCTATTTTAACGAGTCGTACAGCAACAAGTCGTCTGTCTGGAGAATTGTCAAGTTACCTAGATTCTCGTTTGGCTGAGCGTGAAAGTGTACATGGTGTCTTGATGGATATCTATGGTATGGGTGTGTTAATCCAGGGCGACAGTGGTATTGGTAAGAGTGAGACAGGTCTAGAACTCGTGAAACGAGGACACCGTTTGGTAGCGGATGACCGTGTAGATATCTTTGCTAAGGATGAAATGACTCTCTGGGGTGAACCAGCTGAAATCTTGAAGCATTTACTTGAGATTCGTGGTGTTGGTATTATAGATGTGATGAGTCTTTATGGTGCCAGTGCAGTTAAGGATTCTTCACAAGTTCAGTTAGCTGTCTATCTAGAAAATTATGACACGCAAAAGACTTTTGATCGCCTAGGCAATAATGCTGAGGAATTGGAGATTTCTGGAGTAGCTATTCCACGTATCCGCATTCCTGTAAAAACAGGACGTAATATTTCTGTCGTTATCGAAGCAGCAGCGATGAATTATCGTGCTAAGGAAATGGGCTTTGATGCTACTCGACTATTTGAAGAAAGATTGACAAATCTGATTGCAAAGAACGAGGTGAAAGATGATTGATCCAATCGCTTTTCAAATTGGTCCTTTAGCTGTTAGATGGTATGCACTCTGCATCGTTTCAGGTCTTGTTTTAGCGGTATATCTTGCCAGTAAAGAAGCGCCTAAAAAGAAGATTTTATCTGATGATATTTTGGACTTCATCTTAATTGCCTTTCCTTTGTCAATCATTGGAGCTAGGCTCTACTATGTTATTTTTAGATTTGATTACTATAGCCAACATCTGGGAGAGATTTTTGCTATTTGGAATGGTGGTCTTGCGATTTATGGTGGTTTAATTACTGGCGCGATTGTACTCTATATCTTTGCTGATCGCAAATTAATCAATACTTGGGATTTCTTAGATATTGCAGCTCCGAGCGTTATGATTGCTCAGAGTCTAGGGCGTTGGGGAAACTTCTTTAACCAAGAAGCTTATGGAGCAGTCGTTGAAAATCTTGATTACTTACCTGGTTTTATTAAGAATCAGATGTATATTGATGGTTCCTATCGTCAACCAACCTTCCTATACGAATCTATCTGGAATCTGATCGGTTTTGCCTTGATTGTCGTTTTTAGACGTCGATTAAAGAGTATCCGTCGAGGTCATATCACTGCCTTTTATTTAATTTGGTACGGATTTGGACGTATGATTATCGAGGGTATGCGTACGGATAGTCTCATGTTCTTTGGACTCCGAGTATCCCAGTGGTTGTCTGCACTATTGATTGGCCTTGGTATTTATATCATCTTTTATCAAAATCGGAAAAAAGCACCATTTTATAATGTAAAAAAGGAGAATTAAAATGTTAGAAGTGGCTTATATTATTGTGGCAATTGCCTTGGTTGTCTTTTTAGTTTATCTGATTATTACCCTTCAAAAAGTTGGTCGTGTAATCGATGAAACTGAAAAAACTGTTAAAACTTTAACATCAGATGTAGATGTAACTCTTCATCAAACAAATGAATTGCTTACAAAAGTCAACGTTCTTGTTGATGATATCAATGTCAAAGTTGCTACAATTGATCCCCTCTTTACAGCAGTTGCAGACCTCTCTGTTTCTGTTTCTGACCTAAATGAACAAGCACGTGTTTTGAGTAAAAAGGCATCATCTGCTGGATCAAAAACTATAAAAACTGGTGCAGGTTTATCTGCTATTCGTGTTGCAAGTAAATTTTTTAAAAAATAAAAAAGGAGTTGACTAATGGGAAAACTATCATCTATCCTTTTAGGAACTGTTTCAGGTGTTGCAGCTGCCTTGTTTTTAACTAGTGACAAAGGAAAACAAGTTAGAAGCCAAGCACAAGAATTTTTAGAAGATCTAAAAGAAGATCCTGAGTATGCTAAAGAGCAGGTTTGTGAAAAATTAACGGATGTCAAAGAACAAACCAAAGAATTCGTTCTTAAAACAAAAGATCAGATTGAATCTGGGAAATTACTCTTGACACTGTCCTAGATAAAGCAAAATATCATGCTCAACAAGCGACCGAGGCTTCAAAAGAAACCTTGAATCATTTCAAATCACAACTGGAAGAAAAAGTAGTTGTGGAAGAAAATGGAAATGGTCAAGAAATTGTCATTGAGCTTCAAGAAAATTAAAATAGAGTCACCATTCTTTGTTTTCTAGAAAATCAAGAATGGTGATTTTTTTCTTGAGTGAACTCTTTGTGGTATAATAAATACTATGCAGAAGAAACCGACATCAGCCTACGTGCACATACCATTTTGCACACAAATTTGTTATTATTGTGACTTTTCCAAGGTCTTTATTAAAAATCAGCCAGTAGACAGCTATCTAGAGCATCTACTGCAAGAATTTCATTCTTATGACATTCACAAATTGCGTACACTCTATATTGGTGGTGGGACACCGACAGCCTTGTCCGCTTCTCAATTGGAAGTTTTGTTAGAAGGATTGACTAAAAACTTAGATTTGTCAGTCTTAGAAGAATTAACTATCGAGGCTAATCCTGGTGACTTGGATGCGGATAAGATTGCTGTTCTGCAAAATTCTGCAGTTAATCGTGTTTCACTAGGTGTTCAGACCTTTGATGATAAAATGCTGAAAAAGATAGGGCGTAGTCATACGGAAAAGGATATTTATGAAAATATCGATCGCCTCAAACTTGCTGGTTTTGACAATATTTCCATTGACTTGATCTACGCACTTCCTGGGCAGACCATGGATCAGGTAAAGGACAATGTCGCTAAGGCAATTGCCCTTGATATTCCTCATATGAGTCTCTATAGCTTAATTTTAGAAAATCATACGATCTTTATGAATCGTATGAGACGAGGGAAATTACCACTTCCTAAGGAAGAATTAGAAGCGGAGATGTTTGAGTATATCATTGCAGAGCTAGAAAGAGCTGGATTTGAGCATTATGAGATTTCTAACTTTTCAAAACCAGGATTTGAAAGTCGCCATAATCTTATGTACTGGGACAATGCCGAGTATTATGGTATTGGTGCTGGTGCGTCTGGCTATGTAGACGGTGTTCGCTATAAAAACCATGGGCCGATTCGCCATTATTTAAAGGCGGTAAAAGAGGGAAATGCTCGCATCAGTGAAGAACACTTGAGTCCAAGGGAGCAAATGGAAGAAGAGATGTTTCTCGGACTTCGCAAGAAGTCAGGAGTTTCCATGGCACGCTTTGAAGAAAAATTCGAACGGTCTTTCCAAGAACTTTATGGGGATATCGTCAAAGACTTGATTCAACAAGGTCTTATGCAGGTTGAGGGTGATCGTGTTCGTATGACTAAGAGAGGGCTCTTCTTAGGTGATACAGTAGCAGAACGATTTATATTGGAGTAAAATTATGGGCTTAACTTATCAAATGAAGATGAAAATTCCTTTTGATATGGCTGACATGAATGGTCATATCAAGCTACCAGATGTTATCTTGTTGTCCCTCCAGGTATCAGGGATGCAGTCAATTGAACTGGGAGTGAGTGACAAGGATGTTTTAGAACAGTATAATCTGGTCTGGATTATCACAGATTATGATATCGATGTGGTTCGTTTGCCTCGTTTTGCTGAGGAAATCACCATTGAAACAGAAGCTTTGACTTATAATCGTCTTTTTTGCTACCGCCGATTTACTATTTATGATGAAGCTGGTCAAGAAATCATTCATATGGTAGCTACCTTTGTCCTTATGGAACGTGAGAGTCGAAAGGTTCATCCTGTAGTATCAGAAATTGTCGCTCCTTACCAATCTGAGTTTTCTAAGAAACTGGTCCGTGGGCCAAAATATACAGAGCTGGAAGAAGCGATAAGCAAAGGATTACCACGTTCGTTTTCTATGACTTAGATATGAATGGTCACGTCAATAACAGCAAATACCTAGACTGGATTTTTGAGGTCATGGGAGCCGATTTCCTTACTAATCATATCCCTAAAAAAATTAACCTCAAATATGTCAAGGAAGTTCGACCAGGTGGTATGATCACTTCTAGTTACGAATTGAATGGACTAGACAGCAATCACCAAGTCTACAAGTGATGGTGACATCAATGCTCAGGCAAAGATAACTTGGCAAGAAATATAATATAATTTTAAGGAGAAAAGAAATGAGAATATTTTTAAGTTGGTCTGGATATAGAAGTAACTATTTGACGAAGTGTTTTAAAGAATGGCTTCCCAATGTTTTACAATATGTCGAACCCTACATGTCAGAAAAAGATATAAAACTTGGAGAGAGGTGGGGAAAAAGCATAGAAGAAAAACTTACGTTCTAATGATTTTTGGTCTGGTGTTTATAACACCAGAAAATATAGATGCACCATGGATAAATTTTTGAAGCTAGGTGCACTATCAAAATCGTTGCAATCTCGATTAGTTCCGATTTTGTATGATACACAAGTTACTATTCTAAATAATGGTCCTCTTAAGCAATTTCAATCGTCAAAAGAAGTTTCAAAAAGAATCCATTAAGCAGCTAATTCTGGATATAAATGAGTTTGCTGAAGAGACTGAACGTTTGAAAGAAGAACGTTTGGAATCAGCATTTGAGAAGTGGTGGGAAGATTTAGAGGAAAATTTAAATAAGACACCTGAAAAATACTGAAGATAAAGAGCAAAAAATCCTTCAAATGAGGAAATGTTAAATGTTATATTACATGAGATCAAGAATTTAAGAGAGCTTAATAGAAATCCTATAAGAAGGCTCCTAATATATTTAATATTCCAATTGAACTATTAGATGATTTGGAAAAAAATTAAGTTTGATCTTTCTAAGATGAAAGACGCAGTAGAATTTGATATTGATGAATCAAAGATTGAAACATTAGATATTGATATAGCTAAAATTTCAAAGGCTATATCTTATCTACAGAATTATAGACGAGAAACGAGAATAAATGACTTATAAAGGATATTTAATTGATTTAGACGGAACGATCTATAAGGGAAAAAGATAGAATCCCAGCAGGAGAGGCTTTTTGTTCACGAGTTACAAAAAAAGAGATTCCTTATCTTTTTGTAACAAACAACACCACTCGTACACCTGAAAGTGTTCAAGAGATGTTGGCAAATCAGTTTAATATTGACACGCCTGTATCGACGATCTATACTGCAACTTTAGCTACAATTGATTACATGAATGACCTAGGACTTGAAAAGACCGTTTATGTGATTGGAGAAGCAGGGCTCAAGGAAGCCATTCGAGCAGCTGGTTATGTTGAAGATAAAGAAAATCCAGCCTATGTGGTTGTTGGCTTGGACTGGCAAGTAGACTATGAAAAATTTGCTACGGCAACCTTAGCCATCCATAAAGGTGCTCATTTTATCGGTACCAACCCAGATTTAAATATTCCAACGGAACGTGGACTTTTGCCTGGTGCCGGTTCACTGATTACTCTTCTTGAAGCAGCAACTCGTGTAAAACCAGTTTATATTGGAAAACCTAATGCGATTATTATGGACAAGGCTGTTGAACACCTAGGACTTGAACGCCAAGAAATTGTCATGGTGGGCGATAATTATCTTACTGATATTCGAGCTGGTATTGACAATGGCATTCCTAGCCTTTTGGTAACGACAGGATTTACAAAACCTGAAGAAGTAGCGGATTTACCAATTGCACCAACTCATGTCCTTTCAAGTCTAGCGGAGTGGGATTTCGATGAAAACTAAGTTTACTTTTGTAGGAAGTATTCTCTTTCTCCTCTCGCTTGCTATTTTATTGACCATTTACCTGGCTTGGTTGATCTATCCTCAGGAAATTTCTTGGTTAAACTTGACAAGTCGTGTTCATTTGCAACCTCAGACTATCCAGCATAATTTTAATGTTTTGATGGATTATTTGACCAATCCATTGACTCAAGTATTGGAAATGCCGGATTTTCCTTCGTCTGCCTCTGGTATTCACCACTTTGTGGTTGTAAAGGGACTTTTCCATCTTGCTCAAGGAGTAGCAGTAGTAACTCTACCGATTTTCTATCTTTTTGGAAGCAAGTTATTCAGAAAGGTTTTCTGCCACTTTATCGTAGAGGACTCTTAATCATGCTTTCTCTACCTTTGGCTCTTGGTTTTAGTTGGTGTCTTCATTGGTTTTGAACAATTCTTTACCTTGTTTCATCAGATTCTATTTGTAGGTGATGATACCTGGCTTTTTGATCCCGCTAAAGATCCAGTCATTCTCATCCTACCAGAGAACTTTTTCCTCCATGCCTTTCTCCTATTTTTCTGCTTGTATGAATTGATTTTTGGATTTATATACCCTACAGAGTCGAAAAACAAATAGATAAGTGAAGAAAAAGTCTTACTGATTCCAAATAAAAATGTAGGAAGAAACTATCATTTGTAACATGAATATTTCTATATTTAAGCAAAACATTCATATGTGATTTTAAAAAAACCTATTTTTCTTGAAAAAGTAGGTTTTTACGGAAAATAACTAGTCAAGCGCTTTATTTTTGTATAATAGAAATAGAAAAGTATGTAAAGAAGAGGAAAGCATGATTACACTATTTTTATCACCGAGTTGTACATCATGTCGTAAAGCAAAGGCCTGGCTCGAGAAGCATAAAGTGCCCTTCCAAGAGCATAATATTATGACCAGCCCTTTAACGAGAAAAAGAACTGCAACACATTCTTTCCTTGACCGAAAATGGTACTGATGACATCATCTCGACTCGTTCAAAGATTTTTCAAAAATTGAATATTGATGTAGAGAGTATCTCAGTATCGGAGTTGCTTCATTTAATTGAGCAGTATCCAAGTCTTTTGCGTCGTCCGATTATCATTGACGCAAAGCGGATGCAAATCGGTTTTAATGAAGATGAGATTCGTGCTTTTCCTCCTCGTAGTTACCGTAAACAAGAACTGAAAGAAGCTACATTGAGAGCTGGTATTAATTAGATGAATAAACAGTATAGTTACCCACTAGATTTGTCGTGGAGCACTGAAGAACTTGCTTCAGTGCTTTCTTTTTAATGATGTTGAAGCAGCCTATGAGACTAAGATAGAAGCAAAAGAAACTATTAGATTCCTATAAGGAATTCAAAAGCAGTTGTTCCAAGTAAGAGTGAAGAAAAACGCTTGGGCCGTGAATTTGAAACTGCGAGTGGTTATTCCTTCTATCGAGCTGTCCAATTAGCTAAAGAACAAGGGAAGGAAGATTTCGCTTGGAAAAATAAATTTGTGTTTGCTAAAGAGATTGTCAAGGAAGCAGGAGACTATATTCTAGCTCATATGCAGGAAGAATTGCATATTGAGAGAAAAATCATCCCCTACAGACTTGGTGACTCGTTTGGACAAGGAAGTTCAGAATTTTTTAGTTGATAAAATTCGTTCGCGTTATCCTGATGACCAATTTTGTGCAGAAGAGGGATGTCTACGTGCTTCAGTTGGACATGGATCTGTTTGGGTCATTGATCCCATTGATGGTACCAACAACTTTGTCGCCCAAGGTGATGATTTTGCCATTATGGTAGCTTATTTTGAAAATGGTGTGGGTCAGTTTGGGATCATTTATGATGTCATGAAAGGTCATTGTTATCATGGAGGAGGTGCTTTTCAGGCCTGTCTCAATGAAGAACCCTTGCCTAATTTTAAAGATAAGCCCTTGCGAGATTTTCTAATTGCGAGTAATGCTGGCATGTTGGAAACAAATGCCTGGGGTGTCGCAGAATTGGCTAATGCTTCACTTGGCGTACGAATATATGGAAGTGCGGCTATTAGTTTTTCAAAAATATTATCTGGTCAGCTATTGACCTATATCACCTATCTCCAACCTTGGGACTATGCTGCAGCTGGTATCATTGGAAAAAGTTTAGGTTATCAGATTGTAACCTTAAATGGAGAGCCGGTGGATTTTCAGACACGACAACCAATTATGATGGTTCCAACAGACAAGTTGGCAGAAATCCAATCCTATATCTATGAAAGGAAATAAACTTACATGCAATTTCCAGAAGGATTTGTATATGAAGCAATATTGGGAGATGAGGCAAGAGCTTTTCTTGCCTCTTTTGATGATGAGGCAGTTTCCGCCTTTCGCATCAATCCCTTAAAAGAAAGCCAAGTTTCTTTTTCAGATGCTATTCCACATACACCTTGGGGCTATTATGGCAAGGTTTCTGGGAAATCTCCTGAGCATGTAACAGGTTTGGTCTATTCCCAAGAACCTGCTGCACAAATGGTTGCACAAGTAGCTCAACCAAAACCGGTATGAAGGTCTTGGACTTGGCAGCGGCTCCCGGTGGTAAATCCACTCAACTTGCAGCCTATCTTGCAGGAGAAGGTCTTCTTGTTTCCAATGAAATTTCTAGCAAGCGAGCTAAGATTTTGGTTGAAAATATGGAACGGTTTGGAGCGTCAAATGTAGTTGTGACCAATGAATCTGCCGATCGTTTGGCTAAAGTGTTTAAGGGATATTTTGACCTAATTGTTCTAGATGCTCCATGTTCTGGAGAAGGGATGTTCCGAAAACAGCCAGATGCTATGGATTATTGGAGTGTAGAATATCCAAGCCAATGTGCTGACTTGCAGCGTGAAATTCTAGAGGATGCGGTCACCATGTTGGCTGATGGTGGTCGTTTGGTCTATTCTACCTGTACCTGGGCTCCAGAAGAAAATGAAGAAATTGTCCAATGGTTACTGGATAGCTATGATTTTGAATTGATCCCAGTTCAACATATCAATGGAATGGTCCCTGGGATTGACTTACCTGAAGCCGCTAGAATGTACCCACATCACTTTAAGGGAGAAGGACAGTTTGTTGCCCATTTACAATTTCGAGGGGAAAATAAAGTCTCTAAGTTCAAGCCTTCTAAATCCAACCTCTCTCGAGAACAGATTTCCTTATGGCAGGATTTTGAGAAGAAACATTTAAAAGAGAAACTGGCTGGAGTCCTACAGGTTTTTGGAGACCAACTATATTTATTGCCAGAAGCTCTACCAGATTTAGGAAAACTAAGAATTGCACGAAACGGACTTCATCTTGGAACCTTTAAGAAAAAACGTTTTGAACCAAGTTTTGCTCTTGGCCTAGCTTTAAAACCAAGTCAAGTCAATCAAAGAATTGAAATTCATCAAGAGGACTTTGTAAAATATGTAGCTGGTGAAACAGTTCAATTATCTGAAACTTTGCCAAATGGGTGGTACCAAGTTTTGGTTGCTGGAAATGGTTTAGGTTTTGCAAAAGTGACAGGAAATACATTGAAGAATTATTTCCCTAAGGGCTTGAGGTTTAGGTGAAAAACTAGTCAAAATCAGTATTCTATGTTATAGTGGAAGTATGGATTTTTTGCATAAAACATAGAAAAATAGGGCGAAATTCCAAGCTATTCATCATTATTTTCAAGGAGACAAATAGTGAAAAAATTTAAAAAACTCACACTCTCTCTTGCGACTCTTTTACTTGCTGGTTCGTTAGTAGGATGTGCAAGTTGGATTGATCGTGGGGAGTCTATGACTGCTGTTGGTTCAACTGCTCTCCAACCTTTAGTCGAGGCGGCTGCAGATGAATTTGCATCAGCTCACATCGGAAAAACAGTCAATGTTCAAGGTGGTGGTTCTGGTACAGGACTGTCGCAGGTTCAGTCAGGAGCGGTAGATGTCGGTAACTCCGATGTATTTGCGGAGGAAAAAGACGGTATTGATGCCTCAGCATTGGTCGACCATAAGGTAGCTGTTGCAGGTTTGGCTGTTATTATCAATAAAGAAGTAGATGTTGATAATCTAACGACGGATCAGCTCCGACAAATCTTCACAGGGGAAATTACCAACTGGAAAGAAGTCGGTGGTAAAGATTTAGCCATCTCTATTATCAACCGTGCGGCAAGTTCAGGTTCTCGTGCGACTTTTGACAGTGTGATCATGGATGGGCAATCAGCAATGCAAAGTCAGGAACAAGATTCAAACGGGATGGTCAAATCAATTGTTTCTCAGACCCCTGGAGCTATTTCCTACCTAGCATTTGCCTATGTTGATGATTCTGTTGGGACTATCAAACTCAACGGCTATGAACCAATTTCTGAGAATGTAACCACGAATAACTGGCCTTTGTGGTCTTATGAACATATGTATACACTTGGTGAGCCAAATGAATTAGTTGCCGAATTCCTAAACTTTGTCCTTTCAGATGAAGCTCAGAATGGAATCGTTAAAGGAATGGGTTATATTTCTGTCAAGGAAATGAAGGTTGAAAAAGATGCTGCAGGGACTGTAACAGCGCTAGAAGGGAGCCAATAATGAATCAAGAAGAATTATCTAAAAAATTGCTCTCTCCGTCAAAAAACTCTCGTCTTGAGAAATTAGGAAAAGGGCTAACTTTTGCCTGCCTTTCTTTGATTGTCATCATTGTAGCCATGATTTTGATTTTCGTGGCTCAGAAAGGGTTATCTACCTTCTTCGTCAATGGTGTTAACATTTTTGAATTTTTATTTGGACAGACTTGGAACCCTTCAGGGAAACAATTTGGTGCTCTTCCGATGATTTTAGGTTCCTTTATTGTTACCATCCTATCAGCTCTTATTGCAACACCATTTGCCATTGGGGCTGCAGTCTTTATGACAGAAGTATCACCAAAAGGGGCAAAGATTTTGCAACCTGCTATTGAACTCCTAGTTGGGATTCCTTCAGTAGTTTATGGATTTATCGGATTGCAGGTCGTCGTACCATTTGTACGTAGTGTCTTTGGTGGGACAGGTTTTGGTATTTTATCAGGGATTTTCGTTCTCTTTGTTATGATCTTGCCGACTGTAACCTTTATGACAACTGATAGCTTACGTGCAGTTCCTCGTCACTACCGTGAAGCTAGTTTAGCTATGGGAGCAACTCGTTGGCAAACAATCTGGCGTGTTACTTTGAAGGCTGCTCGTTCAGGTATTTTTACGGCTGTAGTCTTTGGTATGGCGCGTGCTTTCGGTGAAGCTCTTGCGATTCAGATGGTTGTTGGTAACTCAGCAGTTGTTCCAACTTCATTGACGACACCAGCAGCGACTTTAACATCTGTATTGACCATGGGAATTGGTAATACCGTTATGGGAACTGTTGATAATAATGTTCTTTGGTCACTGGCCTAGTATTGCTCTTTGATGAGCTTGGCCTTTAACAGTGTGATTAAATTGATTACGAAAGAAAAGAGGAAAGAAAAACTATGCACGCTAAGAAATTAGATAAACTTGCTACAGCTGTCCTCTATACCATCGCAGGAATCATTGTGACCATTCTAGCTTCCTTGATTCTCTATATCTTGGTTCGAGGATTGCCACATGTTTCTTGGTCTTTCTTGACTGGAAAATCATCTTCTTACCAAGCAGGTGGAGGTATTGGAATTCAGCTTTATAATTCCTTCTTCCTTTTGGTCATCACCTTGTTCATCTCTGTGCCTTTGTCAATGGGAGCTGGAATTTACTTGGCTGAGTATGCCAAAAAAGGTCGTGTTACCAACTTCGTTCGTACCTGTATTGAAATCTTGTCATCTCTACCATCTGTCGTAGTCGGTCTCTTTGGTTACCTTATCTTTGTAGTTCAGTTTGAGTATGGATTTTCAATTATTTCAGGTGCCTTGGCTTTGACCGTCTTTAACCTTCCCCAGATGACACGTAATGTTGAAGACAGTTTGAAGCACGTTCACCATACGCAACGTGAAGCTGGTTTAGCACTTGGACTTTCTCGTTGGGAAACAGTTCTTCATGTTGTCATTCCTGAAGCCCTACCTGGTATCGTTACGGGTGTTGTCCTTGCATCAGGTCGTATTTTTGGTGAAGCTGCAGCTCTTATCTACACAGCTGGACAATCAGCACCAGCTCTTGACTGGTCAAACTGGAATGTACTCAGCGTAACCAGTCCAATCTCAATCTTCCGTCAAGCAGAAACCTTGGCTGTCCATATCTGGAAAGTCAACAGTGAAGGAACTATTCCTGATGGAACCCTTGTTTCAGCAGGTTCTGCTGCGGTGCTCCTAATCTTTATCTTAATCTTTAACTTTGGAGCTCGCAAACTCGGAAGCTACCTACACAAGAAATTAACCGCTGCCTAAAGGAGAAGCCATGTCAAAATATAATTGGGATGAAAAGCATATCATTACCTTTCCAGAAGAAAAAGTGGCCCTCTCTACTAAGGATTTACATGTTTACTACGGTAAAAACGAATCCATTAAGGGCGTCGATATGCAATTCGAAAAAATAAAAATCACGGCCTGATTGGTCCGTCTGGATCAGGAAAATCAACCTACTTACGCAGTCTCAACCGTATGAATGATACCATTGATATTGCAAAAAGTTACAGGACAGATTCTCTATCGAGGTATTGACGTTAACCGTCCTGAAATCAATGTTTATGAAATGCGTAAACATATTGGAATGGTGTTCCAACGTCCAAATCCATTTGCTAAATCAATCTATCGTAATATTACTTTTGCACATGAACGTGCAGGAGTCAAGGACAAGAAAGTTCTAGATGAAATTGTAGAAACATCTCTTCGTCAAGCTGCCCTCTGGGATCAGGTAAAAGACGACCTTCATAAGTCTGCCTTGACCCTATCAGGTGGTCAACAGCAACGTCTTTGTATCGCTCGTGCCATCTCTGTGAAACCAGATATCCTCTTGATGGATGAACCTGCATCAGCCTTAGATCCGATTGCTACAGCTCAACTTGAAGAAACCATGCTTGAGTTGAAGAAGGACTTTACCATTATCATCGTAACTCACAGTATGCAACAGGCTGCGCGTGCCAGTGATTATACAGGATTTTTCTACTTGGGTGACTTGATTGAGTATGATAAGACTGCTAATATTTTCCAAAATGCTAAGCTACAGTCAACCAATGACTATGTAACTGGACACTTTGGTTAGAAAGGGAACAGTATGACAGAACCGATTTTACAGGTTTCAGACCTGTCAGTCTATTACAATAAAAAGAAGGCCTTGAATAGTGTTTCCTTATCATTCCAACCCAAGGAAATTACAGCCCTTATCGGTCCGTCTGGATCAGGGAAATCAACACTTCTAAAGGCTATTAACCGAATGGGTGACCTTAATCCTGAAGTGACGACAACTGGATCAGTGGTTTATAACGGTCACAACATCTATAGCCCTCGTACAGATACAGTTGAATTGCGTAAGGAAATTGGAATGGTATTCCAACAACCCAATCCTTTCCCTATGTCTATCTATGAAAATGTGGTCTACGGTCTCCGTATTAATGGAGAAAAAGGACAAGCAAGTCTTGGATGAAGCTGTGGAGAAGGCTTTACAGCGTGCTTCAATCTGGGATGAGGTTAAGGACCGTTTGCATGACTCTGCCATTGGTCTTTCAGGTGGGCAACAGCAACGTGTTTGTGTGGCACGTGTATTGGCGACTAGTCCTAAAATCATCCTTTTGGATGAACCAACTTCAGCCTTGGACCCTATTTCTGCTGGTAAGATTGAGGAAACCTTGTATGGTCTAAAAGACAAATACACCATGCTCTTGGTCACTCGTTCTATGCAGCAAGCATCTCGAATCTCTGATAAGACAGGATTTTTCCTCAATGGAGATTTGATTGAATTTAACGATACCAAGGAAATGTTCCTCTATCCTCAACATAAGGAGACAGAGGACTACATTTCAGGTAAATTTGGATAAGGAGTGAGAAGATGTTACGATCTCAATTTGAAGAAGATTTAGAGAAATTGCATAATCAGTTTTATGCTATGGGACAAGAAGTTCTTTCCCAAATCAATCGTACCGTACGTGCTTTTGTAACGCATGACCGTGACATGGCTAAAGAAGTCATAGAGGAAGATGCAGAAGTAAACGAATACGAAGTGAAACTTGAAAAGAAATCATTTGAAATGATTGCCCTACAACAGCCAGTTTCACAAGACTTACGTACAGTTTTGACAGTTTTAAAAGCTGTCTCAGACCTAGAACGTATGGGAGACCATGCAGTATCTATCGCAAAAGCAACGATTCGTATGAAGGGTGAGCAACGTATCCCTGCAGTTGAAGAAGAAATTAAAAAAATGGGTCGTGAAGTAAAAAACTTTGTTGAAGCCGCTTTAGAACTTTATTTGAATGGTTCTGTGGATCAAGCCTATGAAGTTGCAACTATGGATGAAAATATCAACCATTACTTTGATAACATTCGAGACCTTGCTACAGAGGAAATCAAAAACATCCAGAAGCTATCGTCACAGGTCGTGATTATTTCCAAGTTATTTCTTACTTAGAACGCATCGGTGACTATGCAAAAAATATCTGTGAATGGGTTGTTTACTTTGAAACAGGTAAGATTGTTGAATTGTAAGATTGATTAATTATGCAAAAAAAGGAGCTTGTTTGTAAGTAAAAGCTCCTTTTTGAAAACAAAAATTGAAAAATATTTCATAAAAATTTAGAATATGCTTGACAAACAAAAGTTTATAGAGTTATAATTATACAAAATTAACAGAGAGGTTGTTTATTTATGAAATTTTAAAAATTGATATTTGTCTTATGTAGTTTTTCTTGCAAGCTTCTTTTTAGTAGCTTTGCCAATCGTCTAGCTCAAGCTCACAGTCTGCAGTGGAGGCCATCAAGCAAAAGGGAAATTAGTGGTCGCAACTAGTCCAGACTATGCTCCTTTTGAGTTTCAATCCCTTGTAGATGGTAAGAACCAAGTCGTAGGTGCTGATATTGACATGGCGCAAGCAATCGCTGATGAACTTGGAGTGAAATTGGAAATTTCAAGCATGAGCTTTGATAATGTCTTGACTAGTCTTCAGACAGGTAAGGCTGATTTGGCCATTGCGGGAATCAGTGCAACTGAAGAAAGACAAGAAGTCTTTGATTTCTCAATTCCTTACTATGAAAATAAAATTAGCTTCCTTATCAGAAAATCAGATCTTGAAAAATACAAGGATTTGGACTCTCTAGCAAGTGCTAATATTGCAGCTCAGAAAGGAACTGTTCCTGAATCTATGGTTAAAGAGCAACTTCCAAAGGCACAGTTGACATCTTTGACAAACATGGGCGAAGCAGTCAATGAGCTTCAATCAGGTAAGGTTGATGCTGTTCATATGGATGAACCAGTTGCTCTAAGCTATGCTGCTAAGAACTCAGATTTGGCAGTTGCTACAGTAAGCTTGACTATGAAAGAAGGCGAAGCAAATGCTGTAGCTATCAAAAAAGGTAACTCAGATTTGAAAGAAGTAGTTGATAAGGTCATCCAAAAACTGAAAGATGACGGAACTTACCAAACTTATCTTGAAAAAGCTGCTAAGCTAACAGAAGTAGAACAATAAAAAATAACAGAGTTGGATTTCAGTCCAGCTCTGTTTTTAAATAGCTTAATGTTTCTTCAATATTTTCTAGGGGGACTTTTGCAAAGTGATAAGGGCAGTTCGCTAGATAGGAAGATTCAAAGAAGTCGAGTTCTAGAGGACTATGTTTAAGACTAGCGATGCTAGGATAGTTCCTGAGATCAAGCAAAAGCCCATCATGAAGTGGATAGCTCGGTAGGGAAATAGGATAGCTTTGTAAGAGCTGTTGGATGTGCTCTTGACTTTTTTCTTGCAGTGCCAATCGTGCTAGTCTGTTTTTCTCAAAGAGTTGACTATCAATATAGAGTGACAGGGCCTTTTGCATGATAAGGTTGTTGTCATAGTCGAGAATGTTTTTATAGGTTACAAAAGCTTTCTTGATCGCATTAGGAAGAAGTAGGGCAGTAATCCGAAGGGCAGGAAATAGACTGGTAGAAAAGGACTTGATGTAGATGACCAAATCATGTTGGTCTAAATAATGAAAGGTTTGTCCCATTTTAGGATCCAAGTCCCCCAGATAGTCATCCTCAACGATATAAATCTGATATTTTGCAGCTAAGTCAAGGATAGCAAGTTTTTCCTCTTCAGAATAAGAATGGCCCAGAGGATAGTGGAAACGAGGAATGGTATAGAAGAACTTAATCTTTCCGCTTTTTAAACTGTTCCTCAAGTTCTTTCAGGTCAATGCCGTCCACTCGACGTTCAATGGTTTGAAAGGGAAGATTTTGAGCTAGTAGCAGCTGGTTCATTCGATGATAGGTCGGTTGTTCAACCAGTATTTCCTGAGCTTGACCTGGAAAATCGATCTGAGAAAGAATAAACAGTGCTTGTTGGGTTCCAGACGTCAAGACCAACTGGTCTGCCTTACTATAAATGGCTTGATCAAAGAGCAATGTCTGTACAGACTGACGTAATTCTTCTAAACCTTCTTGATGTTCATAGTAGTTGTAGAGATAATTTTTCGCCCAATCAAGCTTCTCATTGACACACAGACGAAAATCATCATAGGCAGCTGCGTGTTCATCATTGACTGAGATAATTAAGTCTTCATGACTGGTTTGTTGCTCCAATACATAATAACCACTTTGAGGTTTGGAGTAGATATATTTCTGGTATCGGAGTTCTAAGAGTGCGCGCTGTATGGTGTCTTTGCTACAGTGAAAATCTTGACTAAGTTTTCGGATAGATGGTAGGCGACTTCCAGTTGGAAATCTACCTGATTCTATCTCATTTTTTAGATAGTGAACGACTTGTTCATACTCTGCTTTCTTGCTTCATCCCAGACCTCTCATGATTTTGTTACATTGTACCTTTTAGAAGTTTGGCAATGTTATACTCTTCGAAAATCTCTTCAAACCGCGTCAACGTCGCCTTGTCGTAGGTATGGTTACTGACTTCGTCAGTTCTATCCACAACCTCAAAACAGTGTTTTGAGCTGACTTCGTCAGTTCCATCTACAATCTCAAAGCAGTGCTTTGAGCAACCTGCAGCTAGTTTCCAGATTTGCTTTTTGATTTTCATTGAGTATTAAAAGGCAGTCTAGCATTCAATTCTAATCAGAAATGTGATATACTTAGTAAGTAAAAATTTTCAAAGAAGAGTGAGATGATGAAGGTGCAAGAACCAGTTAAATTATTCCAATACAATACTTTGGGAGCCTTGATGGCGGGACTTTACGGTGGAACCATGACCGTTGGTGAATTGCTTGAACATGGTGATTTAGGATTAGGAACCCTGGATTCTATCGATGGAGAATTGATTGTCTTAGATGGGAAAGCTTATCAGGCTAAGGGATCAGGTGAGAAACCTGAAATTGTGGAAGTTTCACCAGATGCCTTGATCCCTATGCAGCAGTTGTACCCCACCAGGCAGAAGTTATTTTCCGCCAGCGTTTTGAAATGACTGATCAGGAACTTGAAAAACGTATTGAGTCCTATTATGATGGAGAGAATCTTTTCCGTTCCATCAAGATTCATGGTGATTTTAAGCATATGCATGTTCGTATGATTCCAAAATCAACAACTGAAACGAAGTTTGCTGAGGTTGCGACGCATCAGCCTGAATATAGTCTGCGACAATGTCTCAGGAACTATCGTCGGATTCTGGACACCTAGAAATTTTTCCATGGAGTCAGTGTAGCAGGCTATCATTTGCACTTTATCTCAGACGATTTAACCTTTGGTGGCCACGTTATGGACTTTGTTATCAAGGAAGGAATTGTTGAGGTAGGAGCTGTTGACCAGCTGGATCAACGTTTCCCTGTCCAGGATCGTCAGTATCTCTTTGCTAAGTTTAATGTTGACGAGATGAAAAAGATATCGATCAGGCTGAATAAAAAGGAGTAGTATGAAAAATTCATGTAATAATTACTATGATAGCTTTTAGTTTGTATCCCTTATAGCAGCCATTTGGTATGCAAAAAAGAAATACAAGATTAATCTTTCGGTACTAGGTCTTGGGGCAGTGGCATTCTTTGCTTTCTTCTCAAGTCTTGGAGAAAAATCGTTCACCTTTTGGTACTTCATCCACAAAAGAGATGGAACCATTTCGCTCATGACAGGAGCATCCTTTTATATGTCCTTTATGGAATTGCTATGGCAGCTATCTTTGAAGAAACGGCTCGCCTTGTCTTCTTTTAAATGGTTGAGAAGAAGAGAAGCTTAGAAGATTCAGATGCCCTTAGCTTATGGGTTGGGGCATGGAGGTTTGGAGTTGCTCTACATCGGAATGGGAAGTTTGATCAGTCTCTTTGATCCTCCTTTTCATTATTAGAGTCTTCAAAATCCCGATGTCATGCGAATCTCCTTCCAAAAGACTACACTGAAACCAGTTCAATCTCTATCTGCTTGGCAGGTTTATTTACTAGGTGTTGAACGTATACTTGCTCTGGTGATGCAAATTGATCTCTCTTTCTGGGTTTATCAAGCAGTTCGCCAAAAAGAAATGGATTTACCTAGTAGCTGCTTATGGTTTTACACGCCCTATTTGATTTGGCCCGAGCCTATCTCAAAGTTGGTTGGTTGTCAAATCCTCTAGTAGAAGGATTGTTAGCAGTGAAGTTATTATCTTTTATTTACTTTACAAAAACGATCTTTTATAAAAAAGCAATAATACAATAAAGAGGTTCATCCTCTTTTTAGTTTGAGCTTTTGGAAAAAGCTAACCAAATCATCGAAAAATAGAGCTAAAAAAATGGTATAATGGAATGAATTTTATAAAAGGATTAGAAAAATGACCGTATTAGATAAACTAAAAGAAACCCTTAGAAGGAATCGATATTCGATTCGATGAACCGCTAAAAACTTATACCTATACCAAAGTTGGAGGAAGGCAGATTATTTAGTTTTTCCACGCAATCGCTATGAGATGGCTCGTGTGGTAAAAATTTGCCAATCAGGAAAAATATTCCTTGGATGGTTCTTGGAAATGCAAGTAACATTATCGTCCGTGAGGGTGGAGTCCGTGGTTTTGTAATCATGTGTGACAAGCTCAATAATGTTTTCTGTTGATGGCTATACTATTGAGGCAGAAGCTGGAGCTAACTTGATTGAAACCACTCGTATTGCCCTCCGTCATAGCTTTGACTGGTTTTGAGTTTGCTTGTGGAATTCCAGGAAGCGTCGGTGGTGCTGTCTTTATGAATGCTGGCGCTTATGGTGGTGAGATTGCTCATGTTCTCCAGTCTTGTCAAATCTTGACTAAGGAAGGTGAAATCGAAACCTTGTCTGCTAAAAGACTTGGACTTTGGGTTATCGTCATTCAGCTATTCAAAGCATCAGGGAGCAGTAGTCCTATCTGCTAAGTTTGCCCTTAGCTCCAGGTAATCACCAAGTCATCAAACAAGAGATGGACCGCTTGACCCACCTTCGTGAACTCAAGCAACCTTTAGAGTATCCTTCATGTGGATCAGTCTTTTAAACGTCCAGTGGGTCATTTTGCTGGACAATTGATTGCAGAAGCAGGTTTGAAAGGATATCGTATTGGTGGCGTAGAAGTTTCAGAAAAAGCATGCAGGCTTTTATGGTCAATATTGCTGATGGAACTGCTAGAGATTATGAAAGACTTTGATTGAGTCTGTCATTGAAAAAGGTTAAAGAACACTCAGGTGTTACTCTTGAGCGAGAAGTTCGTATCTTGGGTGAACATGAGTAAATACTAGAAATAGCTTAGCTGCTACTAACTAGAAATGTAGAGGGGTGAAAGCCTATCGGTAGCGAAGATGCATGCAGGAGGTCTAACTCCCTGCAAGAGGTAGTGACGGCCTGACAGAGCCCTGATCTGTTAATCTATGAAAAAGAAGGAATTTATGCCAATTGAAAAACCAATTATCGAATTCAAAAACGTTTCTAAAGTTTTTGAAGATAGCAACACCAAGGTTCTCAAAGATATTAACTTTTGAGTTGGAAGAAGGGAAAGTTTTATACACTTCTAGGAGCATCTGGTTCAGGTAAAATCAACCATCCTCAATATCATTGCAGGTTTGCTGGATGCAACGACTGGAGATATCTTTACTGGATGGCGTGCGTATCAATGATATCCCAACCAATAAAGCGCGATGTTCATACAGTCTTCCAGTCTTACGCCTTGTTTCCGCATATGAATGTCTTTGAAAATGTTGCTTTTCCATTGCGATTTGCGTAAGGTCGATAAAAAAAGAAATCGAACAACGTATTAGAAGTTCTCAAGATGGTACAGCTTGGAAGGATTTTCGAAAAACGTTCTATCCGTAAGCTATCTGGAGGACAACGCCAGCGTGTAGCTATTGCGCGTGCGATTATCAACCAGCCTCGTGTGGTGCTCTTGGATGAGCCTTTGTCAGCCCTTGGACTTGAAAGTTGCGAACAGACATGCAGTACGAACTGCGTGAACTGCAACAGCGATTTGGGCATTACCTTTGTCTTTGTTACCCACGATCAGGAAGAAGCCTTGCCATGAGTGACTGGATCTTCGTTATGAATGACGGTGAAATTGTTCAGTCAGGAACACCAGTTGACATCTACGATGAGCCAATCAACCACTTTTGTTGCAACCTTTATCGGTGAATCAAAACATCTTGCCAGGGAACCATGATTGAGGACTACTTGGTCGAGTTCAACGGCAAACGCTTTGAAGCGGTCGACGGTGGTATGAAACCAAATGAACCAGTCGAAGTCGTGATTCGTCCAGAGGACTTGCGCATTACTCTTCCAGAAGAAGGAAAACTTCAAGTTAAGGTTGATACTCAGCTCTTCCGTGGGAGTTCACTATGAGATTATCGCTCATGATGAACTTGGCAATGAATGGATGATTCACTCAACTCGTAAAGGCTATCGTTGGTGAGGAAATCGGTTTGGACTTTGAACCAGAAGATATCCACATCATGCGTCTTAATGAAACAGAAGAAGAGTTCGATGCACGTATCGAGGAATACGTAGAAATCGAAGAGCAAGAAGCAGGTTTGATCAACGCTATCGAGGAGGAAAGAGATGAAGAAAACAACCTCTAAACTCTTTGTAGTGCCCTACATGCTTTGGATTGCACTCTTTGTATTGGCACCCTTGGTCTTGATTTTTGGGACAATCCTTTTTCAACATCGAAGGCCAGTTCAGTTTAGAAAACTATAAATCCTATTTTTGCGTCACAAAATTTGACATATCTCAAAATGAGTTTTAACTCTGTGCTCTATGCAGGGATTGTGACTCTAGTGACGCTACTTATCAGCTACCCAACAGCCCTCTTTTTGACCCGCCTCAAACACCGTCAACTATGGCTCATGCTAATCATTTTACCAACATGGATCAACCTTCTCCTTAAGGCCTATGCCTTTATCGGGATTTTTGGGCAAAATGGCTCTATCAACCAATTCCTAGAATTTATCGGAATTGGTTCTCAGCAGTTGCTCTTTACGGATTTCTCATTTATCTTTGTCGCAAGCTACATCGAGCTTCCATTTATGATTTTGCCTATCTTCAATGTCTTGGATGATATGGATAGCAATCTCATTAATGCGAGCTATGACCTCGGTGCAACCAAGTGGGAAACCTTCCGTCATGTCATCTTCCCTCTGTCAATGAACGGAGTACGAAGCGGAGTTCAATCTGTCTTTATCCCGAGTTTGAGTCTCTTTATGTTGACCCGTTTGATTGGGGGAACCGAGTGATTACTTTGGGGACTGCCATCGAGCAGAACTTCCTGACCAATGATACTACGGTATGGGTTCAACTATCGGTGTTGTTCTTATCCTGACTATGTTTATCACCATGTGGGTGACTAAGGAAAGGAGAGAACGATGAAAAAAATTATCAAATCTCTACCTAGCCTTTGTCTTTATCGTCCTTTATTTGCCAATCTTTTACTTGATCGGCTATGCCTTTAATGCAGGCGATGATATGAATAGCTTTACAGGCTTTAGCTGGACTCACTTTGAAACCATGTTTGGTGATGGGAGACTCATGCTGATTTTGGTTCAAACCTTTTTCTTGGCCTTCCTATCAGCCCTTGATTGCGACTGTCATTGGGACTTTTGGTGCTATCTACATCTACCAATCACGCAAAAAAATATCAAGAAGCCTTTCCTATCGCTCAATAATATTTTTGATGGTTGCGCCAGATGTTATGATTGGTGCCAGCTTTCTTGATTCTCTTTACACAACTCAAGTTTTCCTTGGCTTTTCTGACGGTTCTGTCTAGTCACGTGGCCTTCTCCATTCCAATCGTAGTGCTTATGGTCTTGCCTCGATTAAAAGAGATGAATGGAGATATGATCCATGCAGCCTATGACCTTGGAGCTAGTCAGTTCCAGATGTTTCAAGGAAATTATGCTTCCTTACCTAACGCCGTCTATCATTGCAGGATACTTTCATGGCATTTCACCTATTCATTAGATGACTTTGCTGTGACCTTCTTTGTAACAGGGAAATGGTTTTTCAACCTCTCAGTTGAGATCTACTCTCGAGCTCGTAAGGGAATTTCGCTAGAAATCAATGCTCTTTCAGCCTTGGTCTTTCTCTTTAGTATTATCCTAGTTGTCGGATATTACTTCATTTCACGTGAGAAGGAGGAGCAAGCATGAAACGACTCTATTCATTTTTTTAGCAGGAATTTTGAAGGATTATCCTTGTCTTGTGGGGAATTTCTTATCATCTTGACAGTAAAAATCAATAGCCGTGATAGTCAAAAAAATTAGTTATCTACAACTGGGGAGACTATATCGTCCCTGAACTTCTCGAGAAATTTACAGAAGAAACAGGAATTCAAGTCCAGTACGAGACCTTTGACTCCAACGAAGCTCATGTACACGAAAAATCAAGCAGGGTGGGACAACCTATGATATTGCCATCCCAAGTGAGTACATGATTAACAAGATGAAGGATGAAGACCTTCTAGTTCCACTGGATTATAGTAAGATTGAGGGCATTGAGAATATCGGTTCTGAATTTCTCAACCAGTCCTTTGATCCCAACAACCAGTACTCTATCCCATACTTCTGGGGGACCTTGGGAATTGTCTACAATGAGACTATGGTGGAAGAAGCGCCTGAACATTGGGACGACCTTTGGAAGCCAGAGTATAAGAACTCCATTATGCTCTTTGATGGGGCGCGTGAAGTACTTGGTTTAGGTCTTAACTCACTAGGCTATAGCCTCAACTCTAAAGATCCACAGCAGTTGGAGGAAACAGTAGATAAACTCTACAAGCTAACACCGAATATCAAGGCTATTGTTGCGGATGAGATGAAGGGTTATATGATTCAGAACAATGCTGCCATCGGTGTGACCTTCTCAGGAGAAGCCAGCCAGATGCTAGAGAAAAATGAAAATCTTCGCTATGTCGTACCGACAGAGGCAAGTAATCTCTGGTTTGACAATATGGTCATTCCTAAGACTGTCAAGAACCAGGATGCAGCCTATGCCTTTATCAACTTTTATGTTGAAAACCTGACAAATGCTCTCAAAAAATGCAGAGTATGTCGGCTATTCAACACCAAACAATGCTGCTAAGGAAATGCTCCCAGAGGAGACAAAAGAAGACAAGTCCTTCTATCCAGATGCAGATACTATGAAACACCTAGAGGTCTATGAGAAATTTGACCATAAATGGACAGGAATCTACAGTGACCTCTTCCTACAATTTAAGATGTATCGAAAGTAGAAGTAAAGTCACAAAGAACGAATCAGTCAAATCTGGTTCGTTTTTTTGAATAGTTCTATAGCTGTGTATTTTTACTATCCTATTTGCTTATTTTATAGCCTAGTAGTATACCAAGTTTATAATAATAGAAAGCGGTAACAAATTATGAAAAATGTCTCTTTTTTTCAAAAAAAGTTACTGACAACCTTTTTGATTGTTAACGAAACAATTATACTATTCCATTTAAAGGATGGTTTGGATCGACAATACCTAACAACTGATTCCATACATTTGGGTGATAGGTTACTTTATATTTGCAAATATTTTTCGTATTTATGTATAGCAATTGAAAAACTTGGAATAAAAAGTTGGGATAAAAAAAGAAAAATGGCAGTAAGAAAAAAATATCCTGAAAAAGTAACCAGAGATTTAGGGAGTTGGTTATTTAAATGAGGGATTATTTCCAGTTGACGCAGACTTAAAAAAACGATATAATAAGAAAGTTGAGAATTGATTTTCTCCATCTTAGTTCAGAGAATTGGCGGTGCTGCGAGCCATCTAAGATAGAAAAGTCATGCTACTCAATCCAACAATTGCATAAGAATCAAAGAATGACAAGTTCATTGAATGAAGGTGGTACCGCGGTTTTTCGCCCTTCGTGATATGGATTTGTCTTTTATTTTTGGAGGTGCTTTATGAGAAGATTTCTTGTCAAACAAAAATTTCGCCTAGGTGGTGAACGCTTTTGATATCAAGGATGAAATGGGCAATGTCGCCTATCAGGTTGAAGGTTCATTTTTTAAGATTCCTAAAACCTTTACCATCTATGATGTTGCTGGTGAACAGGTCAGTGAGATTAGTAAGGAAAGTCTTAACTTTCCTACCTCGTTTTTGAAATTCAACTGAGTAATGGCGATCATTTTATATTCGGAAGAAGTTGACTTTCTGAAGGATAAGTATGAGTTTGATAATCTCGGCCTTCGTATCGAAGGAAATGTCTGGGATTTGAATTTTAAATTGCTGGACGATCGTGACCAAGTGATTGCTGAGATTACCAAGGAACTTTTCCATTTAACCTCTACCTATACCGTAACCGTCTATGACGAATCTTATGCAGACCTAGTCATTTCCTCTGTGTCGCTATCGACTATGTGGAAATGCTAGAAAGCCAATCAAATTAGTAAAAAGGAGATACATATGAAAACAATTATCTAGTGCACAAGTCCGCCAAATGTGGCTTGATTTCTGGGCTTCAAAAGGCCACTCAGTAGAACCATCCGTTAGCTTGGTTCCAGTAAACGACCCAACACTTTTGTGGATCAACTCAGGGGTTGCCACTCTTAAAAAATACTTTGATGGAACCATCATTCCTGAAAACCCACGTATTACCAATGCGCAAAAGGCAATCCGTACCAACGATATCGAAAACGTAGGGAAGACTGCACGTCACCATACTATGTTTGAAATGTTAGGGGAACTTCTCAATCGGGGATTACTTCCGTGACGAAGCAATTACATGGGCATATGAGCTTTTGACAAGTCCTGAGTGGTTTGACTTCCCTAAAGACAAACTTTACATGACTTATTATCCAGATGACAAGGATTCATACAACCGCTGGATTGAAGTGGGAGTAGATCCAAGTCATTTGATCCCAATCGAAGACAACTTCTGGGAAATCGGTGCGGGACCTTCTGGACCTGATACAGAAATCTTCTTTGACCGTGGAGAAGCCTTTGACCCAGAAAACATCGGTCTTCGTCTTCTTGCAGAAGATATCGAAAAACGACCGTTATATCGAAATCTGGAACATTGTTTTGTCACAATTTAACGCAGACCCTGCTGTTCCTCGTAGCGAGTACAAAGAATTGCCACACAAAAACATTGATACGGGCGCTGGTTTAGAGCGTTTGGTAGCAGTGATCCAAGGTGCTAAGACCAACTTTGAAACAGACCTCTTCATGCCAATTATCCGTGAAGTTGAGAAATTGTCTGGTAAGGTTTACGACCAAGATGGCGACAACATGAGCTTCAAGGTCATTGCCGACCACATCCGTTCTCTTTCATTTGCGATTGGTGATGGTGCCCTTCCTGGAAATGAAGGTCGTGGTTATGTCCTCCGTCGTCTTCTCCGCCGTGCCTCTATGCATGGTCAAAAATTAGGCATCAACGAGCCTTTCCTTTACAAACTCGTTCCAACTGTTGGAAAAATCATGGAAAGCTACTACCCAGAAGTTCTTGAAAAACGTGACTTTATCGAAAAAATCGTTAAGAGCGAAGAAGAGTCATTTGCTCGTACTCTTCACTCAGGTCAACACTTTGCCCAAGGTATCGTAGCAGACTTGAAAGAAAAAGGTCAATCTGTCATCGCCGGTCAAGATGTCTTTAAACTCTATGATACATACGGATTCCCAGTAGAGTTGACAGAAGAAATCGCTGAAGAAGCTGGTATGACTGTAGACCGTGAAGGATTCGAAGCAGCCATGAAGGAACAACAAGAACGTGCGCGTGCATCTGCTGTCAAAGGTGGATCTATGGGTATGCAAAATGAAACCCTTCAAAACATCACTGTAGAAAGTGTCTTCAACTACAATGCTAGCCAATTGTCTTCTAAGTTGGTGGCTATCGTAGCTGACAATGCTGAAGTAGAAGCTGTATCAGAAGGAACTGCGTCACTTATCTTTGCAGAGACACCTTTCTACGCTGAAATGGGTGGACAAGTTGCGGACCATGGTCAAATCTTGGATGCTGCAGGAAATGTCGTAGCTACAGTAACAGACGTTCAAAAAGCACCAAACGGACAAGCATTGCACACCGTTGAAGTTCTTGCTCCTCTTGCATTGAACCAAGAATACACTTTGGCTATCGATAGCAATCGTCGTCATCGTGTCATGAAGAACCACACAGCCACTCACTTGCTCCATGCGGCTCTTCACAATATTCTTGGCCATCATGCAACTCAAGCAGGTTCACTTAATGAAGTAGAATTCCTTCGCTTTGACTTCACTCACTTCCAAGCTGTCACTCCTGAAGAATTGCGTGCTATTGAGCAACAAGTCAATGAGAAGATTTGGGAAGCCATCGCAGTGGAAACTGTTGAGACAGACATTGATACCGCTAAAGAAATGGGAGCTATGGCCCTCTTTGGTGAGAAATACGGTAAGGAAGTTCGTGTTGTAACCATTGGTGACTACTCAGTCGAGCTTTGTGGTGGTACCCACGTTGGCAATACTTCTGAAATCGGTCTCTTCAAGATTGTCAAAGAAGAAGGTATCGGATCAGGAACTCGTCGTATCTTGGCAGTGACTGGTAAGGAAGCCTTTCGAAGCTTATCGTGAACAAGAAGATGCACTGAAAGCAGTCGCAGCAACCTTGAAAGCACCTCAACTCAAGGAAGTACCTCATAAGGTTGAAGGACTTCAAGAGCAACTCCGTCAATTGCAAAAAGAAAATGCAGAATTGAAGGAAAAAGCAGCAGCAGCGGCGGCAGGTGATGTCTTCAAGAATGTTCAAGAAGCAAACGGTCACCGTTACATTGCCAGCCAAGTTTCTGTATCAGATGCAGGTGCCCTTCGTACCTTTGCGGATAACTGGAAACAAAAAGATTACTCTGATGTCCTTGTTCTTGTCGCAGCTATCGGTGACAAGGTCAATGTCCTTGTAGCTAGCAAGACAAAAGAGGTGCATGCAGGTAATGTGATTAAAGAATTAGCTCCAATCGTCGATGGACGTGGTGGTGGTAAACCAGACATGGCCATGGCAGGAGGAAGCAACCAAGCGAAAATCCAAGAATTGTTGGATGCAGTAGCAGGTAAATTGTAAGAAAAATAAAGATCTATCCAGTAGGGTAGGTCTTTTTCAATGTATAAGAAAAAACTCCTCACAGGAGTGAGGAGTTATATAGTTACTAGGAATTAAACAATCCCTTGAGCGATCATAGCGTTTGCTACGTTTTCAAAGGCTGCAATGTTTGCACCTGCAAGGTAGTCAGTTCCAAGACCGTAAGTTTCTGCAGTTGTTTTAGCAGTGTTGAAGATGTTAGTCATGATGTCTTTTAAGACGACCGTCAACTTCTTCACGTGTCCATGAAAGGCGAAGGCTGTTTTGGCTCATTTCAAGAGCTGATACAGCTACCCCACCAGCATTGGCAGCTTTGGCAGGTCCGTAAAGGATTCCATTTTCCTTGTAGACTTTGATAGCTTCAAGGTCGCTAGGCATGTTAGCACCTTCAGATACACAGATAACTCCTTGAGCAACCAAGCGTTTCGCAGCTTCACCGTTGATCTCGTTTTGAGTCGCACATGGAAGAGCGATATCATAGTTACCAGTGTAAGTCCATACAGAACCTTCGTAGTAAGTAGCAGTTGGTTTTTCTGCAGCGTACTCAGTCAAACGAGCACGACGTTTTTCTTTAACATCTGTAAGAAGGTCAAAGTCGATACCATTTTCATCGATGACATAACCATTTGAGTCAGATACTGAGATAACAGTTGCACCAAGTTCAGTTGCTTTTTGAAGAGCGTATTGAGCTACGTTACCAGAACCTGAAATCACAACTTTCTTACCAGCAAAGCTGTTGCCGTTAGCTTTAAGCATTTCTTCAGTGTAGTAAACCAAACCGTAACCAGTTGCTTCTGGACGAATCAAGCTACCACCAAATCCAAGAGGTTTACCAGTCAAGACACCAGCATCAAATTGGTTGAGGCGTTTGTATTGACCGTAAAGGTAACCAATCTCACGTCCACCAACACCGATATCACCAGCAGGTACGTCAAGAGATGGTCCGATGTATTTTTGCAATTCAGTCATGAAGCTTTGGCAGAAGCGCATCACTTCAGCATCAGTTTTGCCTTTTAGGATCGAAGTCTGATCCACCTTTACCACCACCGATTGGAAGTCCAGTCAAAACGTTTTTTTAAAGATTTGTTCGAATCCGAGGAATTTCAAGATCCCTTGGTTTACAGTTGGGTGGAAACGAAGTCCGCCTTTATATGGTCCAACAGCTGAGTTGAATTGAACACGGTAACCACGGTTAACTTGAACTTTTCCATCACGGTCAACCCAAGGAACACGGAAAGAAATTACGCGCTCAGGCTCAGTGATACGTGCCAAGATATTTTTCTTCAATATACTCAGGGTGTTTTTTTCAAAGACAGGCTCCAAAGTGCTGAAGAATTCTTCAACCGCCTGGAGAAATTCAGCCTCATGCCCGTTACGAGCTTTTTACAGTTTCAAACACGCTTTGGATATATTCTTTAGCAGATGTCATATCGTTCTCCTTTTTGTTGTCATATTTTTATTACATGAGTCATTATAGCAGAAAAATTTTTTTCAGTGTAAAGAAAAAAACATAAATTTTCTAAAAAAATTCTTTCAATTTTGATACAACTGATTCAAAACTTGCTAAAAAAACGAACCTTTTCTATGGAAATGGTTTTTATTGAAAAAGCAAAAGTTAAAAGTATGGTATAATAATAGACATAAAAAGGAATCTGGAGGAACAGAATCATGGTATCAACTAAAACACAGATTGCTGGTTTTGAGTTTGACAATTGCTTGATGAATGCGGCAGGAGTTGCTTGTATGACGGTTGAGGAGTTGGAAGGTGTCAAAAACTCGGCAGCAGGAACCTTTGTCACTAAAACAGCAACCTTGGAATTTCGTCAGGGGAATCCTGAACCACGTTATCAAGATGTTCCACTCGGTTCTATCAGCTCTATGGGTCTACCAAATAATGGTTTAGACTATTACTTAAACTATCTATTGGAATTGCAAGACAAGGAACCAAACCGTACCTTCTTTTTATCATTAGTTGGAATGTCTCCAGAGGAAACTCATACCATCTTGAAAAAAGTTCAAGAGAGTGATTTTCGTGGTCTAACTGAACTCAATCTCTCATGTCCAAATGTACCTGGTAAACCTCAGATTGCCTATGACTTTGAAACTACAGATCGTATCTTATCAGAAGTCTTTGAGTATTTTACAAAACCTTTAGGAATTAAGCTTCCACCTTATTTTGATATTGTTCATTTTGATCAAGCAGCAGCGATCTTTAACAAATATCCGCTCAAGTTTGTCAATTGTGTCAACTCTATCGGAAATGGTCTTTATATTGAAGATGAGTCAGTCGTGATTCGTCCTAAGAATGGCTTTGGTGGGATTGGCGGAGAATACATCAAACCAACAGCCCTTGCAAATGTCCATGCTTTCTATCAGCGCTTGAATCCAGAAATTCAAATCATCGGAACTGGTGGAGTATTAACAGGACGTGATGCTTTTGAACATATCCTATGCGGTGCCAGCATGGTACAAGTAGGAACTACTCTTCATAAAGAAGGAGTAGGTTCTTTTGAACGTATTACTAAGGAACTCAAAGAAATTATGGCGGAAAAAGGTTATGAAAACCTTGAAGATTTCCGTGGTAAATTGAATTATATTGATTAAATAAAAGTGAAACTAAAAAGAAAGGAGAAATGATGCTAGCAATAGAAGAAAGCCGAAAACTGTCCTTAGCTAACCTTCCGAGTTTGACCTTGTTTACAGGGGCTGATCAAGGACAGTATGAAGTCATGAAAACTCAGGTGCTAAAGCAAATCGGCTACGATTCTGCTGATTTGAACTTTGCTTATTTTGATATGAAAGAAGTAGACTACAAAAGCTTGGAACTAGAGCTGGTCAGTCTTCCTTTCTTTGCGGATGAAAAAATTGTTATTTTAGATCATTTTCTCGATATAACGACAGCTAAAAAACGCTATCTATCTGATGACGAGCTTAAGGCTTTTGAAGAATATTTGGAAAACCCATCTCCGACGAGTAAATTAGTTATTTTTGCTGAAGGGAAGCTGGATAGTAAGAGACGTTTAGTCAAATTACTCAAGAGGGATGCCAAGATTTTTGAAGCCCTTGAACCAAAAGAGCAAGAGATGCGAGCTTATTTTCAAAAGTGGTCTCAGGAACAAGGACTGACCTTTGATGGAAAATCCTTTGAACAGTTACTTATCAAATCAGGTTTTCAATTCAGTGAAATTCAGAAAAACCTACTCTTCTTACAGTCTTATAAGGATGATGACCGGATTACCGAAGAAGACATTATTGAGGCCATACCAAAGACTTTGCAGGATAATATCTTTGATTTAACTCAGTTAATATTGACTAAGAAGATTGATCAGGCACGTGATTTAGTAAAAGATTTGACTTTGCAGGGAGAAGATGAGATTAAACTGATTGCCATTATGTTGGGGCAGTTCAGACTCTATACACAAGTGAAAATTTTGCAAGAGTCAGGTCAGACAGAGTCCCAGATGGTCAGCAGTTTAGGTCACTATCTTGGTCGCAATCCGAATCCCTACCAAATCAAGTTTGCCCTTCGTGATTCTCGAAGACTATCCCTTGATTTTCTCCAGAATTCTATTCGTCATCTCATCCAAGCTGATTACCAAATTAAGACAGGAGTTTATGAGAAAGGCTACCTGTTTGAGAAGGCCCTATTGCAGATTGCTAGCCAGTCAAATTGAGCAAATAACTTGAAAAAATAGGATGATTGCGTTATCATCTTTATATAGAAAGAAAAAGAGGTATTACAGATGGCTATTATCTTACCAGATCTTCCATACGCTTACGATGCATTGGAACCATACATCGATGCTGAAACAATGCACTTGCACCATGACAAACATCACCAAACTTACGTTAACAATGCAAATGCAGCTCTTGAAAAACACCCTGAAATCGGTGAAGACCTTGAAGCTTTGCTTGCTGATGTAGAATCTATCCCAGCTGATATCCGTCAAGCGCTTATCAACAACGGTGGTGGACACTTGAACCACGCTCTTTTCTGGGAATTGATGACTCCTGAAAAAACAGCTCCTTCAGCAGAACTTGCAGCAGCAATCGATGAAACTTTCGGTTCATTCGAAGAATTCCAAGCAGCATTCACTGCAGCAGCAACAACTCGTTTTGGTTCTGGATGGGCATGGTTGGTTGTTAACCAAGAAGGTAAACTTGAAGTAACTTCAACTGCAAACCAAGACACACCAATCTCAGAAGGTAAAAAACCAATCTTGGGCTTGGATGTTTGGGAACATGCTTACTACGTGAAATACCGTAACGTTCGTCCTGACTACATCAAAGCTTTCTTCTCAGTTATCAACTGGAATAAAGTAGACGAACTCTACGCAGCAGCTAAATAATCTTAATAACGACACCTTTTGGTTAGAATTTCATCTAACTTGAAAGGTGTTTTTTGGTTGCTTTCCTCAGAAGTATCTGTCTTATGATTTTCCTTTGTTGGATAGGCTTGATTTATGGTATAATGATAAGATAGAAATCGAAGGAGAAATCATGAATATTCAACAATTACGCTACGTTGTAGCTATTGCTAATAGTGGTACTTTTCGTGAAGCTGCTGAGAAGATGTACGTTAGTCAGCCGAGTCTATCTATTTCTGTAAGAGACTTGGAAAAAGAGCTTGGCTTTAAGATTTTCCGCAGAACCAGTTCAGGAACTTTTCTTACACGTCGTGGGATGGAATTTTATGAAAAGGCACAAGAGTTGGTTAAAGGATTTGATGTTTTCCAAATCAGTATGCCAATCCTGAAGAGGAGAAAGATGAGTTTTCAATAGCCAGCCAGCACTATGATTTCTTGCCACCAACCATTACAGCTTTTTCGCAACAATATCCTGACTATAAGAATTTCCGTATTTTTGAATCAACAACTGTTCAGATTTTGGATGAAGTAGCTCAAGGACATAGTGAGATTGGGATTATTTATCTCAACAATCAAAACCAAAAGGGAATCATGCAACGGGTTGAAAAGTTAGGACTTGAAGTGATTGAGTTGATTCCTTTCCAGACGCATATCTATCTGCGTGAAGGGCATCCTTTAGCCAAGAAAAAAGAGTTGGTCATGGAGGATTTGGCTGATTTACCAACAGTTCGATTCACACAGGAAAAGGATGAGTATCTTTATTACTCAGAGAACTTTGTAGATACAAGTGCTAGCTCTCAAATGTTTAACGTAACTGACCGCGCTACCTTAAATGGAATCCTTGAAAGAACAAATGCTTATGCGACTGGATCTGGATTCTTAGATAGCGATAGTGTGAACGGGATCACCGTTATTCCGCTAAATGATAATCTCAATAATCGCATGGTTTATGTGAAACGTGAGGAAGTAGACTTGAGCCAAGCGGGAACCTTATTTGTAGAAGTTATGCAAGAGTATTTTGATCAGAAGAGGAAAGCATGAAAAAAAGAGGAATAGTAGCAGGGATTATAGCAGCCTTGATTATCTTAGATCAATTTGTAAAGGCGTACGTCGTTCAAAATATTGCTCTTGGTGAAATCAAGTCATGGATCCCAAATCTAGTTAGTTTAACCTATCTGCAAAATAGGGGGGCAGCCTTTTCTATGCTTCAAGATCAACAGTGGTTTTTTGCAGTGATTACCTTAGTGGTCATGGTAGGAGCTATCTGGTATTTGCATAAGCATATAGAGGATTCTTTCTGGACTGTCTTTGGACTGGTTTTGATTATTGCAGGTGGTCTAGGAAACTTTATCGATCGTATCAGTCAAGGATTTGTCGTGGATATGTTTCACTTAGACTTTATCAATTTTGCCATATTCAATGTGGCTGATAGCTATCTGACGGTCGGAGTGATTGTATTATTGCTTGCAATGCTAAAAGAGGAAATGAATGGAAATTAAAATTGAAACAGGTGGACTACGCTTAGACAAGGCTTTGTCAGATTTAACAGAACTGTCGCGAAGTCTCGCCAATGAACAAATCAAATCAGGTCAAGTCTTGGTTAATGGTCAGGTCAAAAAAGCCAAGTATACGGTTCAAGAGGGCGATGTCGTTACTTATCAGGTGCCAGAACCAGAAGTTTTGGAGTATGTAGCTGAAGATATTCCTCTAGAAATCATTTATCAAGATGAGGATGTAGCAGTAGTCAATAAACCTCAAGGGATGGTTGTTCATCCAAGTGCTGGACATACCAGTGGTACCTTGGTTAACGCCCTTATGTACCACATCAAGGACCTATCAGGCATCAATGGTGTCTTGCGTCCAGGGATTGTCCATCGTATTGATAAGGATACTTCAGGTCTCTTGATGATTGCTAAAAACGATGATGCCCATTTAGCACTAGCTCAAGAATTGAAGGACAAGAAGTCTCTTCGTAAATATTTGGCTATTGTTCATGGTAATCTTCCCAATGACCGTGGTGTGATTGAAGCGCCGATCGGACGTAGTGAAAAAGACCGCAAGAAACAAGCAGTAACTGCTAAAGGAAAACCAGCAGTGACACGTTTCCAAGTCTTGGAGCGCTTTGGTGATTATACCTTGCTGGAATTGCAACTGGAAACTGGAAGAACTCACCAAATCCGTGTACACATGGCTTATATCGGTCATCCTGTCGCTGGCGATGAGGTCTATGGCCCTCGTAAAACTCTGAAAGGGACATGGGCAATTTCTCCATGCCAAGACACTCTGGATTTTACCCATCCAAGAACAGGGTGAAACTATGGAATTTACTTCGATATCCCAGATATCTTTAAAGAGACTTTGGAAAAAAACTTCGAAATAACTCAAAAAAAGGACTCAAGCTGAGTCCCTTTTTATTTACGTTTTTTTCTTAGCTTTTTTTCATTTTATTAGCCATGCGTTTCATGGATTGCTTTCATCGCAAATTCACCGATTTTTACCCTTTGAGGCCTCCACCAAACATCTGGCTCATATCTGGCATTCCTGCTCCACCAAGAGCTGAAAGGTCAGGCATACCACCTTGTCCCATCATACCTTCAAGGGCTGACATATCCATACCCACCAGGCATATTTTTTTAGGAAGGTTGTTAGGGTTGATGCCCATTTGTTTCATCATCTTGTTCATGTCACCAGACATGACACCTTGCATGAGTTGTTTAGCTTGGTTGAAAGTCCTTGATGAACTTGTTGACTTCGATAAAAGGTATTACCAGAACCAGCAGCGATACGACGACGGCGACTTGGAGTAAGCAAAGTCTGGGATTTTCACGTTCTTCAGGAGTCATAGAAGAGACGATGGCACGTTTGCGAGCAATTTGTTTTTCATCCACCTTCATATTTTGAAGGGCAGGATTGTTGGCCATACCTGGAATCATCTTGAGCAAATCTTCCATTGGTCCCATATTTTGTACCTGATCCAACTGATCGATGAAATCGTTGAAATCAAAGGTATTTTCTCGCATCTTTTCAGCCATTTCAAGGGCTTTTTGCTCATCGTATTCTTGGGAAGCTTTCTCAATCAGAGTCAGCATATCCCCCATACCGAGAATACGGCTGGCCATACGATCTGGGTGGAAGGTTTCAATGTCGGTAATCTTTTCACCAGTACCAGTGAACTTGATTGGTTTTCCAGTGATGTGACGAACAGAAAGGGCAGCACCACCACGAGTATCACCGTCAATCTTTGTAAGGATGACACCAGTAACTTCTAATTGAGCGTTAAATTCACGCGCAACGTTTGCAGCTTCCTGACCAATCATGGCATCGATGACCAAGAGAATCTCATTTGGTTGAGCAAGTGCTTTAACGTCACGGAGCTCATTCATGAGAAGTTCGTCAATTTGCAAACGACCTGCCGTATCAATCAAAGACATAGTCGTTATGGTTGGCTTTTGGCTTGCTCCAAACCTTGGCGAACAATCTCAACTGCAGGAACTTCAGTACCAAGAGCAAATACAGGGAACATCAATCTGTTGTCCAAGTGTTTTTCAACTGGTCAATAGCAGCAGGACGATAGATATCGGCTGCAATCATCAAAGGACGAGCATCCTCTTCCTTTTTAAGTTTGTTAGCAAGTTTACCTGCAAAAGTTGTTTTACCAGCCCCTGCAAACCGACCATCATGATAATGGTTGGGATTTTTTTGGTGACTTGATAATCTCAGCTGTGTCTGAACCAAGAACTTCTGTCAATTCTTCATTGACAATCTTGATGATTTGTTGAGCTGGATTAAGGGTATCAATGACTTCATGCCCAATCGCACGTTCACGAACCTTTTTTTGATAAAAGTCCTTTGACAACTGGAAGAGCAACGTCGGCTTCTAAAAAGAGCCAGACGAATTTCCTTGGTTGCTTCTTGGATATCGCTCTCTGTAATTTTTTTCCTTTTTTTACGTAGAGTTTTTAAAGACGTTCTGCAAACGTTCTGTTAAATTTTCAAATGCCATTATTTTTCTCCTATTTTTTTCAATTCAGTGGAAATCGTCCGAAATGTTGCAAACACTCTAGTTCTTCGGTTGTGACTTCTTTCATGATTTCATTTGGATATCCCCAACAGCTAAAACCTATTTGCATAGCTTTGGAGATATCATTAGGGCGAGATAATCTGTAGTCGTCTAGGAAATGGTTCCTCTGCAGCTAATAATTTTGCAAGGGTATTCCTTTATAGACGACAAGATTTTTCCATGATTACTCCCTATTATCAATACTGGTCAAAATCTCAATTTGCTCTTGCAGAAAAAGTATCCTCTGGATAACGCTCCAAAAATCTGATCAAAAAAATCTGACTGCGAACAATGTAGTCAGAGTACATATGGAGCTTTCATCTCATAGTCTTCCAGAATCTTTTTCAGTTCGTTTGATATTATCATAAACAGCCTGACGACTGACACCGAATTCTTCAGCGATTTCAGCCAAACTATAGTCGTCTGCATAGTAGAGTTCGATATAGTTCATCTGCTTATCAGTCAAAAGGGCTGCATAAAAATTCAAACAGAGCATTCATTCGATTGGTTTTTCAATTTCCATAAGATTTATTATACCAAAAAAAGCCCTAATCCGCTAGCTGAGGGGCTGATTTTAGCTAGAAGTTAGAAAATAAGCTTTTTCACTGTTCTTTTTCTGACTATGAAGGCTTTTTTTGATATAATGGATAGGATTATAATGATTTTAGAAAGAGGTAGTCATGAAAGAATTAGAATCAGTGTTACAAGACCGTTTTGAGCTTGTTTTTACAGATAAAAAAGCTTACTTGAAACAGCTTTTTACCCATACCAGTTATGCCAATGAGCACCGCCTCTTAAAAATTTCACACAATGAACGCTTGGAATTTTTAGGAGACGCTGTTCTGCAATTATTGATTTCAGAATATCTGTTTAAAAAATACCCTAAAAAACCAGAAGGGGACTTGTCAAAACTCCGTGCTATGATTGTCCGTGAGGAGAGTTTGGCTGGTTTTGCCCGTGATTGTCAGTTTGACCAGTTTATCAAGCTTGGTAAGGGGAGGAAAAAGTCTGGTGGTCGTAATCGAGACACGATCTTGGGGGATGCCTTCGAAGCCTTTTTGGGTGCTCTGCTTTTAGACAAGGATATAAAGACTGTAAAAACCTTTATCTACCAAGTCATGATTCCTAAGGTTGAAGCTGGCGATTTTGAGATGATCAAGGATTATAAGACTCACCTGCAAGAATTGCTCCAAGTTAATGGAGATGTTGATATTCGTTATCAGGTGATTTCAGAGATTGGGCCAGCCCATGATAAGATGTTTGAGGTTGAAGTCCTTGTTGAGGGGCAAAGTCTAGGTTCAGGTCAAGGACGCTCTAAAAAATTGGCCGAGCAGGAAGCCGCTAAAAATGCAGTTGAGAAAGGGCTGGATTCATGTATTTAAAAGGAAATTGAGATCCAAGGGCTTTAAGTCCTTTGCTGACAAGACCAAGGTTGTTTTTTTGACCAAGGGGTGACGGCGGTTGTAGGACCAAATGGCTCTGGGAAATCAAATATCACTGAAAGCCTCCGTTGGGCACTTGGTGAATCTAGTGTCAAGAGTCTGCGTGGTGGGAAGATGCCTGATGTCATCTTTGCAGGAACAGAAAGTCGGAAGCCTCTAAACTACGCTTCTGTTATTGTTACTTTGGATAACCAAGATGGCTTTATCAAGGATGCAGGCCAGGAAATCAAAGTTGAACGTCATATCTATCGTAGTGGAGATAGTGAGTACAAGATTGACGGGAAAAAAAGTTCGTCTTCGTGATATCCATGACCTTTTCTTAGATACTGGACTTGGACGTGATTCCTTCTCCATCATTTCCCAAGGGAAAGGTCGAAGAAATCTTTAACTCTAAGCCTGAGGAACGTCGCGCTATTTTTGAAGAAGCTGCCGGAGTTTTAGAAGTATAAAACTCGTCGAAAAGAGACTGAAAGTAAGCTGCAACAAACTCAGGACAACTTGGATCGTTTGGAAGATATCATCTATGAGCTAGATAATCAAATCAAAGCCCTTTGGAAAAAGCAAGCAGCAACAGCTCGTAAATTTATGGAGTTGGACGGTCAGCGTAAAGCGATCTACTTGGACGTTTTGGTTGCTCAGATTCAAGCCAATAAGGCTGAATTGGATGTGACAGAAGAAGAATTAAACCAAGTCCAAGAACTTTTAACCGGTTATTATCAAAAACGTCAAGACTTAGAAGAAGAAAAATCAAAGCTCTCAAAAAGAAACGTCATGATTTGCAAGCTGAGATGGCAAAAGACCAGTCAAGCTTTGATGGATTTGACTAGTTTAATCAGTGATTTAGAACGTAAGTTAGCTTTGTCTAAACTAGAAACTGAGCAAGTTGCCCTCAATCAACAAGAAGCTCAAGCTCGTTTAGCTGGTTTGGACGAGAAGAGAAATACTCTCATTCAGGAGAAGGAAGAAAAAGAAGCAAATCTCAGTCAGTTAGAAGAAAATTTAGCGGTCAATACCAAGGAACTCAATCGTTTAGAAGCAGAGTTATTAGCTTTTTCTGATGATCCAGACCAAATGATTGAGCAATTGCGTGAACGTTTCGTGGCTTTCTTACAGGAAGAAGCGGATGTCTCTAACCAATTGACACGGATTGAAAACGATCTTGAAAATAGTCGCCAACAGACTCAAAAGCAAGAAGAACAATTAGAATCCTTGAAGGAACAATTGGCTTCTGCCAAGTCCAAGGCTAGTGAGCAAGAAGCTGCCCTTAAATCAGCTAAAGAAGAAGTACAGAACTTACTCGCTGACTATCAAACCAGTGCCAAAGAAGAAGAAGCACAAAAGCAGGCTTATCAAAGTCAGCAAAATCAACTCTTTGACCGTTTGGATAGCCTGAAAAACAAACAGGCCAAGGCGCAAAGTTTGGAAAATATTCTTAAAAACCATAGCAATTTTTATGCAGGTGTTAAGAGTGTACTACAAGAAAAAAATCGCTTGGGCGGTATTATTGGAGCAGTCAGTGAACATTTAACCTTTGATGTTCATTATCAAACAGCCCTTGAGATTGCTCTCGGTGCAAGTAGCCAACACATCATCGTTGAAGATGAACAGGCAGCAACAAAGGCCATCGATTTTCTTAAGAGAAATCGAGCTGGTCGTGCGACTTTCCTACCTTTGACAACCATTAAGGCTCGTAGCATTTCAGGTCAGAATCAAGATGTGATTGCCTCAAGTCCAGGTTTTCTTGGTATGGCAGATGAACTGGTTACCTTTGATGCCAAGCTTGAAGCTATCTTTTAAAAATCTGCTAGCTACCACAGCTATCTTTGATACAGTGGAGCATGCGCGTGATGCAGCTCGTAAGGTGCGCTATCAAGTTCGGATGGTAACCCTAGATGGTACAGAATTGCGAACAGGTGGTTCTTATGCTGGTGGTGCCAATCGTCAAAAATAACAGCATTTTCATCAAGCCTGAATTGGAGCAGTTGCAAAAAGAGATTGCTCAAGAAGAAAAAGCTTCTTCGTCAAGAGGAAGAAAAATCTGAAAGTCAGTTCAAGAAGCTTTGGATACTCTTAGTCAAACTTTGGAGACTATTAAGTCCCAAGGAGAACAAGCTCGTATAGAGGAGCAAGGCTTGTATCTTGCTTATCAACAAACTTGCCAACAAGTCGAAGAACTTGAAACACTTTTAGAACTTCAGGAGCAAGAATTAAACTAATCTCAGAGGTGGAGATTGGCAAGCTGAAAAAGAAAAAAATGCCAAGAACGTCTCGCAGTTATTGCAACTGAAAAGCAAAAAGCTGGAATCTGAGATTGAAGAAATCAAGTCCAATAAAAAAATGCTATTCAGGAACGCTATCAAAACTTGCAGGAAAAAAACTTTCTCAAGAGCGTCTTCGTCAAAAACAGAAATGTTAGGGTCAAAAAGCGTTATGAAGTTGCAGATATTGAACGGATTAACAAAGAACTTGAGAACCTCAATATCGAACAAGAAGAGATTGAACGTCTTTTTGCAAGAAAAAAAGTAGACAATCTTGAAAAAAAGTTGATACAGAACTTTTAGCCAAGCAGGAAGCAGAAGCTAAGAGTCAGAAAGAAGAAATTCAACAGGGACTCATTCGTAAGCAGTTTGAACTAGATGATATTGAAGGTCAATTGGATGATATTGCCAGTCATTTAGAACAAGCTCGTCAGCAAAATGAAGAATGGATTCGTAAGCAAACACGAGCAGAAGCGACTAAAGAGAAGATTACAGACCGCCTTCGCTATCTTCAAGGTCAACTGACTGAAGAATACCAGATTAGTTATACAGAAGCATTAGAACAAGCCAACCAATTGGAAGACTTGGCTGTCGCTGAACAAAAGGTTAAGGATTTGGAAAAATCCATTCGTTCACTTGGTCCTGTTAACTTGGATGCCATTGAACAGTTTGACGAAGTACACGAACGCTTGGAGTTCTTGAATAGTCAGCGTGACGATATTCTTTCTGCTAAAAATCTTCTTCTTGAGACCATTACAGAGATGAATGATGAAGTGAAAGGAACGCTTTAAAGTCAACCTTTGAAGCTATTCGTGAGTCCTTTAAGGTGACTTTCAAGCAGATGTTTGGTGGTGGTCAAGCAGACCTAATCCTGACAGAAGGGAGATTTATTGACAGCAGGTGTCGAAATCTCTGTTCAACCTCCAGGTAAAGAAAAATCCAATCTCTCAATCTCATGAGTGGTGGAGAGAAGGCCCTTGTCAGCTCTGGCTTTGCTCTTCTCAATCATTCGTGTCAAGACCATTCCATTTGTTATCTTGGATGAAGTAGAAGCTGCACTCGATGAAGCAAACGTTAAACGCTTTGGGGATTATCTCAACCGATTTGACAAGGATAGCCAGTTTATCGTTGTTACCCACCGTAAAGGGAACTATGGCAGCAGCAGACTCTATCTATGGGAGTGACCATGCAAGAATCTGGTGTTTCTAAGATTGTCTCTGTTAAACTAAAAAGATTTAGAGAATATGGATGCTTAGTTTAGTTTCTCGTTACAAAATTTTCAAGCTAAAGCATTTAGAAATGACCTTCAAGAAGTCGGAAGGGTTACAAAAATAAATTTGAGGAGCTTTATATGGATTTTCGATCTATTCCTAATGATCTGTAATTATATTGGGACTATAGCCTTTGCTGCTTCAGGAGCCATCAAAGGATTTGGTAAACGTTTAGATATTTTTTTGGAATCAGTTTATTGGCAATTGTAACTGCAGTAGGCGGAGGAATCTAAGAGATTCCATTATCAGTCGCTTTTCCAGCTTCTCTAGCAGATCCCTAGCCCCATTTATGTCTCTATCCTAGTAGCTGTTATCATGTATGTCTTTGTGACTTCAAAAACAGGCCAATGCTAGTCATGATAAAAAGTTCTATAAGTGGTTGAGAGAAGCCTATCTCATCTTTGACTCCATTGGGTTGATTATCTTCTCCTTGATTGGAGCGACAGCCTTAGTGGATAGTAAGCTAAATTTGATGTCTGCAGGGATTTTGGCTTGTCTAACAGGAGCCGGTGGAGGTATTATCCGAGATCTCCTTATCAAATGAAGTTCCAAGTGTTCTAAAAGAAGACATTTATGCCCTTCTATCTTTTCGTAATTGGAGTTATTTATTACTGGTTGGCCTTTGTCCTTCATTTTCCAAGAATTACTGCCTTTATCATTCTCTCGATAGTTGGCTTTGTGATTCGACTTTGTATTATTAAGTTCAAGCTCTCTTTGCCAAATATGGATAAGAGAACCTTGAATTGATGAATAAGCGAGAGTTATTTTATCAGCGTCTAATCTCATGTGGATTAGGCGTTATTTTTGCAAATACGGGAAATTAATGATGTAAAGATTAATTTTTTTGCTATTATATTTGTAATTTCGAATAAGGTAGGAATAGCAATGAGTAATTTGAAACATTCAGTTGATTTTATTAAAGAAATAGAGAAATTAAAGTCAGTGACAAGATTTAATAGAACTCTTGATGGCAGATTTGAAAATAGTGCCGAGCATTCCTGGCAGGGTGCCATAGCTGCGATGGTTCTTCAAGATTATTATCCTGAAAAATTGAATATGGAGAAAGTCATTTCTATGTTATTGATTCATGATTTAGGTGAGATTTATGCCGGAGATACTTGGGTGTTTGATGATGAAAAAAAGCTTCATTCTCATGATAGAGAACTAGCATCTATAGAAAAAACAATGAGTATCCTTCCAGAAGAAAAATATTTACAAATGAAAAATTCGTGGTTGGAATTTGAAAAAGGGCAGAGTTCTGAAGCAAGATATGCAAGAGTGATCGACGCCTTGGTACCGCTGATAAATCACTTGGAAGTGTCAGAATTCAATTATAATCCTGATAATATCAGTGCAGACATGGTATTAGAAAAGAAAAAGTTCATAAAAAGTGAATCAGAAGAATTATGGAAACTGACAGAAGACTTGATTCAGGAAAGTGTGGAAAAGGGCTTATATTTTTAATAACAATTTAGCCCAATAGAAGATAGATTTTTAACGGAGAATGGAAATATATGATTAAACTTGTCACAACTGAAATCGGAATAAGGAAATTGATAATAAAATACAGAAAAGCCTTGGAATAAGCTGTTTCCAAGGCTTTTTAGCTATCTATAGATATAAGGAAAAAGTTGTTAGAGTAGATGATTTTTATTAGATACCCTTGTTTTTGTATAAACGTTAAACTATATGTTATTAAAGACAGATTGTGTTGAGTATTGAATTATACAAAAAAATTACTAATGGATTGAGATTTTTGCATTTGATTATACCGTAGAGAATATTAGTCAAATAAAAATTGTTTTGTTTTTCACTAATGCATTTCTTATTATCATCCCAATAGTTAATACTTTCAAAGCTTCCTTTTCTTAAATAAAGTGGTAGCCTTTTTCTTATTTCATCTTGCATTGGTATTTTATCAATATCTTTTAGATTCCACCATTTTGGCTCACCTTCAGCAGATGTACTTAGTTCACCAGTAAACTGAGTACATAAAAAGTCATAGAAGACAAATCTCTCATTACCAATTGAATTAGTAAAGCCTGAAATTCCCTTTTAATTCAAGATTTAATGCAGTGAGTCCAGTCTCTTCCTTAAGTTCCCGTAATGCAGCTTCAAAAAAACTTTCAGGGAATTCAACTTTTCCCCCGGTGGAATCCAGCCAGGAAAATTATCGTGCTGTCTATTAAGTAATAAAAATTTCTTGATTTTTCAAAACGCAAATATTAACCCAGTTTTTTTGATTTTTTTCAGTCATATGATCAACCTCCAACAAGTATTTTTTTCATATGCAAGATTATATGTCAAGAACTATATGCTATTTATGATTGTGACAAATGTATCTCAGCCAAAGATTGATAATTTTTACGCAATAGCTGATTAACTCTCAGAATAGACTTCAATCAAGAACTTTGGAAGAAAAGTGTTGAGAGGTTGGATATAAAAGAAAGTAAGCAAATCAGCCTGGCCTTTAAAATGGCATACGGGATTGATTTATAGAAGGCAAGGACGTGTCAATTCAGCACGTCTTTTTTTACTTTTTCTATGGTATAATAGAAGGTAGATTTATTAATTGGAGTATGAAGAATTTTATGATTAAATTAGTAGCAACGGATATGGACGGTACTTTTTTGGATGGTGCTGGTCAATTTGATATGGAGCGTCTGAAAAAGTTGCTCCATTCTTATCAAGGAAAAGGAATCTACTTTTGCTGTTGCATCTGGTCGTGGGCTTTTTGTCACTTGAAAAGCATTTTTGCGGATGTCAAAGATGAGATTATTTTCATTGCTGAAAAATGGGAGTCTCGTTCGTTTCCATGGAGAGGACCTCTATGAAGCAACCATGCCTCGTGATTTTTACCTATCAACATTTGAAAAACTAAAGACTTCACCTTATTTTGATGAGAAAAAGATGCTCTTGACTGGTAAAGAGGCTTGCTATGTCTTAGATACAGTAGATGAAACCTATCTTATGTTTAGTCATCATTACAATGAAAATATCAAAAAAGTAGCCAGTCTTGAAGAGATTACCGATGAGATTTTCAAATTCACAACTAACTTTACTGAAGAGACAGTAGAAGCTGGAGAAGCTTGGGTCAATGAACATGTTCCTGGGGTCAAGGCTATGACGACAGGCTTTGAATCCATTGACATCGTTTTAGACCATGTTGACAAGGGAGTTGCTATTGTCGAATTGGCTAAGAAATTAAATCTGGATATGGATCAAGTGATGGCCTTTGGTGATAACCTCAACGACCTTCACATGATGCAAGTGGTTGGGCACCCAGTCGCACCTGAAAATGCTCGTCCAGAGATTTTAGAACTTGCTGAAACAATTATTGGACACCACAAGGACCAATCAGTTATTGCTTATATGGAGGAATTGTAATGGCAGATATTAAATTAATTGCTTTGGACTTAGATGGAACCTTGCTGACGACAGACAAGAAATTGACTGATCGTACCAAGGCAACTTTAAAGGCTGCGCGTGATCAGGGAGTCAAAGTGGTACTGACAACTGGACGTCCCCTCAAGGCTATGGATTTCTTCCTCAAAGAGCTTGGAACAGACGGTCATGATGATGAATATACTATCACCTTTAATGGTGGATTGGTTCAGAAAAAAATACGGGTGAAATTCTCGATAAAGACAGTCTTTTTCAATCGATGATGTGACACGTATTTATGAGGAAACTGAAAAAAACTAGGTATTCCTTTAGATGCTATTTCAGAAGGAACCGTTTACCAAATCCAATCAGATCAAGAGAGTCTGTATGCTAAATTTAATCCTGCTCTGACTTTTGTTCCAATTGACTTTGAAGATTTGTCTAGTCAGATGACCTACAACAAATGTGTGACAGCCTTTTGCCCAAGAACCACTGGATGCCGCAATTGCTAATATTTCATCAGACTTGTTTAACAATTATGAAATTTTTTTAAATCTCGCGACATGCTTTTTGGAATGGTCACCAAAGAACGTTCATAAGGCTACTGGATTAGCTAAATTGATTGACCATCTAGGAATTGACCAAAAGTCAGGTGATGGCTTGTGGAGATGAGGCCAATGACCTTTCCATGATTGAATGGGCAGGACTCGGTGTTGCTATGCAAAAATGCTGTGCCTGAGGTCAAGGAAGTTGCAAATGTAGTCACCCCTATGACCAATGACGAGGAAGCTGTTGCCTGGGCCATTGAAAAAATATGTACTGAAGGAGAACTAAAGCATGGGATTATTTGACCGTTTATTTGGTAGAAAAGAAGAACCAAAAAAATCGAAGAAGTTGTTAAAGAAGCTTTGGAAAAACTTGGATCTGACAGAACCTGGCGAGGAAGTTGACAGACTCTGGAACTGAAGGAAGCTGAAGAGGAAAAATACTGAAGAAATCGACCAAAGTTCAGAAGTTTGAGGAAACTTATTCTAAAGAAGCTAGTGAGTCGGAAGAACCAGTAGCAGAAACTACTACAGAAACAGTTGAACCAATAGCAACTCCTCAGGAAGAAACTCAGTTTGAAGAAGAAACTGAATGCCATTGTTGTCAGGAAGAGTCAGAGTCAACAGAAGTTGAAGAAACTGAAGCCAGCTCTCAAGAAGTAGTGGAATTTGTTGCAGAAGAACCTGAGTCACCAGTCGAAGAAGTACCTTCAAGTGATAGCGACGATGAAGAAGCTAATCAAGCTCAATCAGACGAAACGGAATCAGACACTTCTGAAGAAGTGGAAGAAGATCTAGTAATCGAAGAAATTCCTCCAGTTCAAGAGACTGTACAGGAAAAATATGACCGTAGTCTCAAGAAAACTCGTACGGGATTTGGTGCTCGTTTGAATGCCTTCTTTGCTAACTTCCGCTCTGTTGATGAAGAATTCTTCGAAGAACTAGAAGAACTCTTAATCATGAGTGACGTTGGTGTACAGGTAGCTTCAAATCTCACTGAAGAATTGCGTTATGAAGCTAAAAGCTTGAAAATGCCAAGAAACCAGATGTCCCTCCGTCGTGTCATCATCGAAAAAAATTGGTGGAGCTTTACGAAAAAGATGGACAATACAATGAAAGCATTAACTTCCAAGATGGTTTGACAGTCATGCTCTTTGTAGGTGTTAATGGTGTCGGGAAAACAACTTCAATCGGTAAATTAGCTCATCGCTACAAACAAGCTGGCAAGAAAGTCATGCTTGTTGCTGCAGATACCTTCCGAGCAGGTGCTGTTGCCCAGCTAGCTGAATGGGGTCGTCGTGTAGATGTTCCTGTGGTTACTGGACCTGAAAAAGCAGATCCAGCTAGTGTTGTCTTTGATGGGATGGAACGAGCAGTAGCAGAAGGTGTTGACATTCTCATGATTGATACAGCTGGCCGTTTACAAAACAAGGAAAACTTGATGGCAGAGTTGGAAAAAATTGGTCGTATCATCAAACGTGTCGTGCCAGAAGCTCCGCATGAAACCTTCCTAGCTCTGGATGCCTCAACAGGTCAAAACGCTCTTGTACAAGCCAAGGAATTTTCAAAAATTACGCCTGTTACAGGAATTGTCTTAACCAAGATTGATGGAACTGCCCGAGGTGGTGTTGTTCTGGCTATCCGTGAGGAACTCAATATTCCTGTTAAGTTGATTGGTTTTGGTGAAAAAATCGATGATATCGGTGAGTTCAACTCTGAAAACTTTATGAAGGGCCTTCTAGAAGGTTTGATATAAAAGAAAAATCCTGCAAGAATTCTTGCAGGATTGTTTTTGATTATTCTAAACGACCATCTTTACGATAGGCGATATCTGGTTGCCAAGTCCACTCAGCTCCGTATTTTTTAAGTAAATCAAAGCTAGCTTGCGGTCCCATACTACCAGCCTTGTAGTCATGGAGTGGAGCACCGTTTTCAGCCCAAAGCTTTTCAATACGGTCAATCAATTTCATGAGGCACTCACTTCATCCCAGTGGCTAAAGTTAGTTGAATTATTGTTCAAAACATCATAGATGAGTTTTTCATATGGGTCTGGTGAAGCACCTGTTGCAGTCGCATCTGTTCGATAGTCAAGAGAATTTGGCGCAAGGCTAAACTCTTCCCCGACCTTTTTACCGTTAAGACTGAGAGAGAATCCTTCAGTTGGTTGGATGTAGATAGTAAGCACATTCGGTGCTAGTGGTTCTCCGAAAATGGAATCCATTTGTTTGAAGACAATGTTCACGTGTGTTCCTTTTTTTCAGTTAGGCGTTTACCTGTACGGAAGAAGAAAGGTACATCACGGAAAGCGATCAGTATCTACAAAGAAGGCACCTGAAGCAAAGGTTTCTGTCATAGATTCAGGGTTAACATTTGGTTCACTGCGGTAAGAGATGTATTTCATGCCATCAACTTTACCAGAACGATATTGACCACGGATGAAGTGCTCTTTAAGTTCCTCATCTGTAGGGTGGTAAAGGTTCTTGAAGACCTTGATTTTCTCTGCGCGAATGTCATCCTTGGTAAAGCTTGCAGGCTTGTCCATAGCAAGGAGTGACAGAAGTTGGAGTGTATGGTTTTGAACCATATCACGAAGGGCACCAGACTCATCATAGTAGCCACCACGCTCTTCAACACCTAGACGTTCTGCAAAGGTAATCTGAACATTATCGATGTGTTCACGATTCCAAACATTTTCAAAAATCATATTAGCAAAACGAATGGCAAAATATGCTTTGAATCATTTCCTTACCGAGATAGTGGTCGATACGATAGATTTGCTCTTCGTTAAAAGTAGCTAGGAGTTCTTCGTTTAGTTTGCTTGCAGTCTCATAGTCTGTTCCAAAAGGTTTCTCAACGATCAAACGTTCAAAGCCTTTACCGTCAACAATCTGCTCAGACTTGAGGTGTTTGGCGATGGTACCAAAGAACTGAGGTGCCATTGAGAGGAAGAAGAGTTTGTTGTGTTCAGTTTGATATTTTTCGTTTAACTCAGCCTGAAGCTTGCGTAATTCGATATAGTGCTCAGTGTCATTAACATCGTGACTTTGATAGTAAAAATGACTCGCAAATGCTTGAGCTTCTTCCACACTATCTGCCAAGTCTAAAATAGATTCGACAACGACAGATTCGAAATACTCCTTACTCCAAGGTCTACGAGCAGTTCCAATAACAGCAAAATGATCAGAAAGATTACCTGATTTATAAAGTCTAAAAAGTGAAGGGTAGAGCTTACGTTTGGCCAAATCTCCCACTTGCACCGAAAAATTGTAACAATAACTTTTGATGACATCTAGCTACCTAATTTCTATTTTTGTTTCCTAGTTAAACTAGGCATGAGGAGTCCCCATTTTTCATATCCTTTATTTTATCATAATTTTCTAAAAAATCCAAAAATCCAATACGTCTATACTAAGAGGCTGGGCAAAAACTCAATTTCATACTCTTCGAAAATCTCTTCAAACCACGTCAGCGTCGCCTTACCGTATATATGTTACTGACTACGTCAGTTCCATCTACAACCTCAAAACAGTGTTTTGAGCTGACTTCGTCAGTTCTATCTACAACCTCAAAGCAGTGCTTTGAGCAACCTGCGGCTAGCTTCCTAGTTTGCTCTTTGATTTTCATTGAGTATCAGGAGCAACCGAAGTAAATCTTTCCACAATAAAAACGCATAATATCAAGCTTTTTAACACCTGATACAATGCGTTTTTTTTGATTATAAAGACTTTTTAGCCCTTGCCTTCTAGGCGTTTAGAACCTTGTCTAAAAAAATTCTTTAAGACGCGGGATGTTGTGGGTTATCAAAGATTTGGTCAGGTGTACCGTCCTCAAGGAATTCACCGTCTGCAGTAAAGATAACTCGATTGGCAACCTTGCGGGCGAATCCCATTTCGTGGGTTACGATGATCATGGTCATGCCTTGTTCAGCCAATTCCTTCATAACGTTAAGAACGTCGCCGACCATCTCAGGGTCAAGGGCAGAAGTTGGTTCGTCAAAGAGCATGATATCAGGGTTCATGGCTAGACCGCGAGCGATAGCCACACGTTGTTTTTTTGACCACCTGATAGGCTTTCAGGATTTGCATTAGCCTTTATCAGCCAGTCCAACTTTTTCAAGGAGTTCCATTCCCAATTTTTTTCAGCTTCAGCCTTAGTCATCAACTTATGCTCTACTGGAGCGAAAAGTGATATTTTCCAATACCGTCATGTGTGGGAAAAAGATTGAAGTGCTGGAAACACCATTCCGACATTTTTCACGAACGTGGTCCACGTTGGTTGCTTTTATCCGTCAAATCATAACCATTAACCGTGATATGACCTTTTGTACCTTCCTCAAGGAGATTCAAGCTACGCAAGAAAGTTGATTTACCTGAACCAGAAGGTCCAATGATACAAACAACATCTCCTTCATAGAATTTTTGCTGAGATTCCTTTTAAGGACTTTGTTTTTACCATATTGTTTATGTAAATTATCGACATCGATTTTTAATTTAGCCATTATTGAATCCTCTTTTCTAAGCGTTTTGCAAGTCTAGTAAGAAGAGTGATAATCACAAGATAGAAGACTGCGAGAATTGCATACATTTTGAAACTTTGGTAGTTACGAGCAATGATAATCTTACCAGTCTGGAAGAGTTCGACCAAACCGATTGCAGATACGATAGTTGTATCTTTAAGTGCGATAACAAATTGGTTGACGAAAGTTTGGAAGCATAAGTTTGGTTGCTTGTGGCAAGACAATCTTACGCATGGTTTTACTGTATGAGATACCAAGGCTTCGACTAGCTTCCATTTGTCCGATAGGAACAGCCTTAATACCACCACGAACAATTTCAGCGATGTAGGCAGCTGAGTTTAGGGAGAGGGCGATTGTACCAGCGACAAAGTCATTGATTGGACTCTGTTGGCCTGTAAGGGATTCGATAAAGTTAGGAACTCCCCAGAAGATAAAGGCAGCAAGAATCATCAATGGAATACCACGAATCACATCGACAAAGATTTCTGAAATAAGACGAAGTGATTTATAAGGACTAACGCTAAACATACCAAAGATAATCCCGATAACAATCGCAATTGCAAAGGAAATCAAAGCTAGAGAAAGGGTAATTCCAAGTCCACTTAGGAGTTGTTTGTAGTTGTTTTTCAACAAGCCCCAAGATAGTAGTTTCGTCAACAGTTGATGATTCACTTGTTGAATCAGTTGCAAGGTATTTATCAAGAATCTTTTGGAATTCACCACTTGCTTTAAGATTTGCAAGACCGTTGTTGAACATTTCAATCAATTCAGGATTGCTTCCCTTTTTAACTGCAAAAGCAGTTTCACCGATTGGAGTACCTTCGATTGGTGTTTTTAATTTTTGCCCTTGACTGATAGAGTATTTAAGAACTGGTTCGTCATCCATCACAGCGTCAATTGAACCAGTGTTCAAGCTGTCATACATAGATGAACCGTCTGCAAAGGTTTTAATTTTATAACCATATTTGCTTTGATTTTCAGTTAGGAAGGTTTGAGAAGCAGTACCGTTTTTAACACCAACGGTTTTACCATTCAAATCTTCATAAGAAGAAATGGTACTTGATTCCTTAACTCCAAGAATAGTATTAGCTGTATAGTAAGAATCAGAGAAATCAAAGGTTTCTTTACGAGCGTCTGTAACAGACATACCAGCAATCATACCATCAGCTTGACCAGATTGAACCGCGTTAATAGCAGCGTCAAAACCTGGGTTGGTGATTTCAATCTCAAAACCTTGGTCTTCGGCAATAGCCTTGATCAAGTCCATATCAATACCAGTGTACTGGTTGCTTGAGTTTTGGAAAACAAATGGTGCAAATGAAGAATCACTTGCGATAACGTATTTTGATTTGACTGGAGTAGCTTTTTGACCCTGCGCTTGTAGTAGAAGTGAGAGAAGTCACTTGTGAACTAGTTTTTAGAAGAACTTTGTCCATTTATTGATAATCTTTGTCCAAGCTACCATCTTTTTTTCATCTGAGCTAAAGCTTCGTTAAATTCTGTAACTAGGTATTCGTACTTGCTACCTTTTTTAACTCCAAAAGCAAAGCTTCCAACGGCTTCTCCGTCCATGTTGATACTGAGATCTTGCCCTTGGTTAATAGCGTACTCGATAACCGGTTTGTCATCCATGATGGCATTTACAGCACCTGTACTGAGACTGTTATTCATCAAATCACCAGTATCAAAGGTTTTGATAGTGAAACCATATTTATCTTTGATGCTTTCTAGGAAACGTTGTGCGGCAGTACCGTTTTTAACACCAACAGTTTTACCACTGAGTTCTTCATACTTAGTGATTTTGTTAGACTTAGTCGTTGCGATGACAACTTTTGTATCATAGTATGTATCAGACATGGTAAAGACGTTTTTCACGTTCTTTTGGTTTTTTGTCATACCAGCCATGATCGCATCTGCTTGTCCCTGCTTGGACCGCATTGACAGCAGCATCAAAGCCTGGATAAGACATTTGGATATTCCATCCTTTTATCTCAGCGACTTTATTGATGATGTCGACATCAATTCCTTTATAAGTCTGGTCTGTATCTTTAAACTCAAAGGGTGCATAAGCTGTATCACTAACAATCTTGATAGTGTCCGCATTAGCATAGCCTAAAGAGAATAAGGGAAATAAAAATAATAAAAAAATGCAAGGATTTTTTTCTTCATGTTTAGTCTCCTTTTTTAGAATATTTACCCATTATAGCAGAAAACTAAAAAAAGTTGGCAAATATTTAGTATTTTTGATGTAAGAAAGATGTGACATAAGATGCTAAAGTGGCAAGAAGTTGAGAATCAGTAAGTCGATCCTTTTTATGGTAAAAATAGAAGGATAGAAAAAGTGTATGAGGCAATTATGATCAATAGAATTACAGACAACAAATTTAAACTTGTATCCAAATACCAACCATCTGGGGATCAACCGCAGGCTATTGAGCAGTTGGTAGATAACATCGAGGGTGGTGAAAAAGCTCAAATCTTGATGGGGGCGACTGGTACAGGGAAAACCTATACCATGAGCCAGGTGATTTCCAAAGTTAATAAACCAACCCTAGTCATCGCCCACAATAAAGACTCTAGCAGGCCAGCTCTACGGGGAGTTTAAGGAATTTTTCCCTGAGAATGCCGTCGAGTACTTCGTATCCTACTATGATTACTATCAACCTGAAGCTTATGTTCCTCTAGTGATACTTATATCGAAAAAGATAGTTCAGTCAACGATGAGATTGATAAACTTCGTCACTCCGCTACATCAGCGCTCTTGGAGCGTAACGATGTCATCGTTGTAGCATCTGTATCTTGTATTTATGGTTTGGGTTCCCCTAAAGAATATGCTGATAGTGTAGTAAGTCTGCGCCCAGGACTTGAAATTTCTCGTGATAAACTCCTGAATGAATTGGTCGATATTCAATTTGAACGCAATGACATTGATTTCCAGCGGGGAAGATTTCGTGTACGTGGGGATGTGGTGGAGATTTTCCCAGCATCTCGTGATGAGCATGCCTTTCGTGTTGAGTTCTTCGGAGATGAGATTGATCGCATCCGTGAAGTCGAAGCTCTAACTGGTCAAGTTCTCGGGCGAAGTGGACCATTTGGCGATTTTCCCAGCCACTCACTTTGTGACCAATGACGACCACATGGAAGTAGCTATTGCTAAGATTCAGGCTGAGTTGGAGGAGCAGTTAGCTATCTTTGAAAAAGAAGGCAAACTCCTCGAAGCGCAACGCTTGAAACAACGGACAGAGTACGATATCGAGATGCTACGTGAGATGGGTTATACCAATGGTGTCGAAAACTACTCACGTCACATGGATGGACGAAGCGAAGGGGAGCCACCTTATACGCTTCTTGATTTCTTCCCTGATGATTTTTTGATTATGATTGACGAGAGCCACATGACCATGGGGCAAATCAAAGGAATGTACAATGGAGACCGTTCACGTAAGGAAATGTTGGTTAACTACGGTTTCCGTTTGCCGTCTGCCTTTGGACAACCGTCCCTCTTCGTCGTGAAGAGTTTGAAAGTCATGTGCATCAGATTGTCTACGTTTCAGCGACACCTGGTGATTACGAGATGGAACAAACGGACACCGTGATTGAGCAAATCATCCGTCCAACAGGTCTTTTGGATCCTGAGGTGGAAGTGCGTCCAACCATGGGACAGATTGATGACCTCTTAGGGTGAAATCAATGCCCGTGTTGAAAAGAACGAACGTACCTTTATTACAACCTTGACCAAGAAAAATGGCAGAAGACTTGACCGACTACTTCAAGGAAATGGGGCATCAAGGTCAAGTACATGCACTCGGATATCAAGACTTTAGAGCGGACAGAGATTATCCGAGACTTTACGATTAGGAGTCTTTGATGTCTTGGTCGGGAATCAATCTCCTTCGTGAAGGGATTGACGTTCCTGAAGTAAGTCTGGTTGCTATTCTCGATGCTGACAAGGAAGGCTTTCCTCCGTAAACGAACGTGGTCTTATTCAGACCATTGGTCGTGCAGCTCGTAATAGTGAAGGGTCATGTCATCATGTATGCTGATACTATGACTCAGTCTATGCAAAAAGCCATCGATGAAACAGCTCGTCGTCGTAAAATTCAGATGGCTTATAATGAAGAACATGGCATCGTGCCACAAACTATTAAGAAGGAAATCCGTGACCTTATTTCTGTCACAAAAACTGTGGCTAAAGAAGAGGACAAGGAAGTCGATATCAATAGCCTCAATAAACAAGAACGCAAAGAACTAGTCAAGAAACTGGAAAAACAAATGCAAGAAGCCGTCGAAGTGCTTGACTTTGGAGTTGGCTGCTCAGATCCGTGATATGATGTTGGAAGTCAAGGCGTTGGATTAGATAGGATAAAGCGAATGAAGATTATCATTAAAACAATGGAAACTCCTGAAGAGATAGAAGGGAAAGTCCCTCGTTCATTGGCAAACGTGGAGAGAGGCTTATGACGATCTTTTACCCGCGGAATTTCAGGAGACGATGACATTAGAAAGATGTCGATTCTTTAGTCAAAAATATCCAGAAAATACCTTGATTGCTATGGATGGAAAGCAGGTCGTTGGATTTATCAGCTATGGAAATTTTCGTGATGAGACCATTCAAGCTGGTGAAATCATTGCCTTATATGTTTTAAAAGATTACTATGGAAAAGGTGTGAGTGAACAGTTAATGCATGCTGCATTTGTTGCTCTCGATCATTTCTCTGAAATTTATTTATGGGTATTGAAAGATAATAAGCGAGCCATTGCTTTCTATCAAAAAATGGGTTTTACTTTTGATGGCCAAGAAAAAATACTTAAACTTGGAAAACCTGTTAAGGAATTGAGGATGATGTGTTCTTCAAATAAAAATTCCTAAAGGAAGTATCTATCAATCTTTGAACCATTATCAACTAATCAAGTATAAAAAGTGAAATAGATAGAATGAAACAAAGAGATGAAGGAGAAGATGAATGAAAATTCTAGTCATCAATGGACACCCTGATAAGGAAAGTTACTGTCAAGCAATTTTTTTCAAACCATTGTAGAAAATATTGACTCAAGGCACCATGAAGTTGAAGTCATCAACCTTAATGAAGAGGACTTTGATCCTGTTCTTCGCTACGGCTATCGAAAACGTATGGAAGAAGATTCTTTTATCCTTCGTTCTCAGGAATTAATCCAATGGGCAGATCATTTCATCTTTATTTATCCAATCTGGTGGAGTAGTATGCCTAGCCTCATGAAAGGCTGGATTGATCGTGTCTTTCACACCTGGGATTGCTTACTCTGCTAATGATCAGGGGAGTTTTATCTGGAATTACCTTAGAGGCAAGCAGTTTAAAAAGTTATTAAAAGGGAAAACAGCCAGTATTTACGCAACCTCCATGGCGCCCACTTGGTGGTACAAAATCTTTTCGGGTCCTATCAACATTCCAGATAGCTATGGCATCTCTGTTTTGAAAAAAATGCGGTCTTGAATCACTGTGGATTAAAAACCAAGCGCGTGTGCGTACTAGGTGAAGTTGGACGGGATGTGAATACAGCAAGTATGCGTGAAGAGCATCTCCAAAAAGTAGCAGAAGAAGTTAAAAAACTATCATGAAACAAAAAAGTAAGAGACAGAAAACATTAAAAAAACACCAGAAATCAAAGCGAAAGATTGGTCTACTGGACCGCATGAATCTGTGGTTTGTGCAACATTCAACAATTGCCTGGATCCTTGATGCAAGCGTTCTGTTTGTTTTTCTGCTCTAGGAATATTATATCTATTGTACGGGAACAACCCTTTATTCCAAGTCCCTATCGGGAACTGCATTATAGTTTTCCACTTTATTTAAATATCGTTCTTTTTGGTGAATGCATCTTATCATTCTTTTCCTTCGTACCTTTTAGGAAAAGACTGGATTTCCTTGCAAAATTTTTGCAGAAATGTTTTTATATCTTAACGGAATTGCTTGTGTATTACAGTTAACGATTGGGATGACCTCTAAAAAGAGGAAGAAGATTACTTCCGATATGGGCATTAGACTATCGCTATATCTGGTTTTCCCTCGTTACTTATTTTATTTTCTTTCTATTGCCTATTGTGACAATTATAATTTCCAAGCATATTGAAAAGAAAAAAAGAGGAAGAAAAATAATGGGGAAAAAATACATTCAAATAAAAAGTAACAGAAATCAAAATACAAAAAAAGAATCTCTCAAGGAAAGAAAGTTTTTCAGCTTTGGATGGATTCTCATAAATTATTAGGTTTCTTCTTGGTATTTGGTCTAATCTTAGGAATAGGGCTAGGTGTTACTCTTGTTTTTAAACTCCTTCCTATTCCGTCTCCATACAGAGATATCAACTATAGTTTTCCAATTTATATAAATCTTTTTTTGTCTGGTGTATCGATTATTTGACTATTGGTTCCTAGACTTGACTAGGACAAGAATGACGATAAAAAGATATGCAGATTTATTTATCTATCTTAATAGTATCGGTTTAATAGTTCATCTCTTTATTGGGATTGGTGGGAAAAAATAGTAAAAGGAATTTTTGCCTTCTCTTATCCCTAGATCACCGCTATATCTGGTTTCCTATTGCAACTTATCTGATCTTTTTCAGTTTGGCATCTATTATAACTCTAGTAATGAAATTATATTGAAAAGAAAAGGAGTCAATCATGATAAAACATCTAACTATATTTAGGGTAATTTACCTTCTGTTCCTGGTATTTCGTCCCTGATTCATTTTATCTTAGGATTGTTTGGCTTAGCTTTTACCCCAGTCTTGTGGAATATCTGGTTCTTTGGTCTTTGTTTAACCCTATTTATCCATCCGTGGACTATCTTCTATAAAATCTAGAATCTTTCAATGGCATCATCTAATTTTTTTCAGGCTCTCAGTGGATTCTTTGCGCTCTATGATCTGGTTTATGATCATTTTTTTCATTTTATCCACGGTTCCAGATTCATCTATGCCTATCAATTTAGACTACTATGTGATTAGGGAAAAAAATGAAATCAGAATCATCAGAGGATTCTTACTCCATGAAATTCATGAATATCATGACTTAGTTAATCCTTTGATTATGAAATCTAAAGTTAAGTATGTAGAAAAAAATTAAACATTAGAAAGCGAGTAAATTTATGTCCCGTTCCCAATTAACGATTTTAACTAATATTTGTCTGATTGAAGACCTTGAAAATCAGCGCGTGGTTATGCAGTATCGATCACCCTGAAACCAACCGCTGGTCTGGCTATGCCTTTCCAGGAGGCCATGTTGAAAATGGAGAGGCTTTTGCAGAATCTGTTATTCGTGAAATATACGAGGAAACAGGTCTGACGATTCAAAATCCTCAACTTGTCGGCATTAAAAATTGGCCACTAGATACAGGTGGGCGCTATATTGTCATTTGTTATAAGGCGACTGAGTTCTCTGGTACCCTTCGCTCTTCAGATGAAGGAGAAGTTTCTTGGGTGCAAAAAGACCAGATTCCAAACTTGGATCTGGCCTATGATATGTTACCTTTGATGGAGATGATGGAAGCTCCTGATAAGTCAGAATTTTTCTACCCTCGCCGTACAGAAGACGATTGGGAAAAGAAAATATTCTAATCCTTTACTAAATAGCCTAACTTGTCCAAGGCCTTCTCGATATAGAGGAGGTCTTGTTCGTTTTCAGCTTCGACTAGGTGATAATGGACGCCATCTGTTAATTCAGAAAGTGGTCTAAAGTCAGACCGTTCGACTTGCTCTAAAAAATGCTGAACGTCACGGCGACAAGAGAGTTTGAGCAAGGTTTCAATTTCTCCGTAGACAGGATGATCAATCAAGGTATTCTGAACACGTCCCCCATTATCGACGATAGCTAGAAGTTCTTGACCGATTTCTTCCATCTCGTGCTTTGACTTTAAACAGCTTTGTGAACATACGGATTGGTTTTTGCTTTCTTTATAAATATAGCCACGATTGGTTGATAAGATAGGAGCACCGTCTGCACGAAGAACAGCAATGTCCTGAACAATAATCTGGCGAGTTACATGAAAACGGTCTGCTAAGCTTTTTCCGTTTAGAGGTTTTTGAGCTTCTTTTAAGAGTTGTAAAAGGGTTTCTTTTCTATTTTTTGTCATAGTCTCTTTCTTAATGGCGTTTTTTTAATGCTTTATAAACAGCTAAGGCTAAGTAATAGTCTACCATACTATGAATAATTGTACCAATACCAACCAAGACAAATAGGACATAAAACATATTTTCTACATTGGTTCCAGTTCCTGCATAAAAGATAATACATGCAAAACTTCAGCAATAGCATGAACCAAGCCAAGTACAAAGTTAAAAATCAATGAAGATTTCTTATTGTCCAAGGTTTGAGGATGTTTTTGAAGATAGAAAGCACCCAGACTTCCAAAAAAGATATGGGAAAATGCACGAAGTACGATAACAATCGGATACCCAGCCATGAGAAATCCTAAACTAGAAGCTATAATGACAAAGATAGCCATCCAGGGAGAAAGAAACATAGCGATAAAAATAGCAACGTGACTTCCTAGAGTGTAGGAAGCGGGAGGAATGACAATTTTAAAGGGCATCACCAAAGGAATCAAAATAGCGATAGCTGTCAGCAATGCGGTCAAGGTCATGAATTGTGTTTTCTTTTGTGTATTCATAATAACTCCTTTTTATCTGTATATACAGTTGTATAGTACAATAAAAAAATCAAACAAGTCAAGAAGCAAAATTGATTTTTTTAGAGATTATTTTTAAAATGAGGAAAAAGAATGCTAAAAAGAATCAATAAAATTTTAAAAAAATAAGCAAAAAAACTCTTGCACTAATCAAAGTAGTGTGGTATACTTATAAACGGTTTGAAAAACTGCCTAAGACAGTAGGGGAGCTCGACTCATAAATATCCTACCGAGGACAAAACGTATCATGTAAAAAAAGAAGCGTATTGTACTTTCGTGTCTAGGGTTTGGGCGCGTTTTTCTTTTGGAAAAAAATTCCCCAAGCAAAAATAATTACGGAGGTGAACACACTAATGAGTGAAGCAATTATTGCTAAAAAAGCGGAACTAGTTGACGTAGTAGCTGAGAAAAATGAAAGCTGCTGCATCAATCGTCGTTGTAGACGCTCGTGGTTTGACAGTTGAACAAGATACAGTTCTTCGTCGTGAGCTTCGTGGAAGCGAAGTTGAGTACAAAGTTATCAAAAACTCAATCTTACGTCGTGCAGCTGAACAAGCTGGACTTGGAGAATTGGCATCTGTTTTTGTTGGACCATCTGCTGTAGCATTTTCTAACGAAGATGTTATCGCACCAGCGAAAATCTTGAACGACTTTGCTAAAACTGCTGACGCACTTGAAATCAAGGGTGGTGCAATCGAAGGCGCTGTCGCATCAAAAGAAGAAATCGTTGCTCTTGCAACTCTTCCAAACCGCGAAGGACTTCTTTCTATGCTCCTTTCTGTACTTCAAGCGCCAGTGCGCAACGTTGCTCTTGCAGTCAAAGCGGTTGCAGAAAGCAAAGAAGACGCAGCTTAATCTTAAGCTACGCAGCGTAGCCTAGCTACGAAAAAATAAAAAAACTAATTTTAAAACTTATTTGGAGGAAATAACAATGGCATTGAACATTGAAAACATTATTGCTGAAATTAAAGAAGCTTCAATCCTTGAATTGAACGACCTTGTAAAAGCTATCGAAGAAGAATTTGGTGTAACTGCAGCTGCTCCTGTAGCTGTAGCTGCTGGTGGTGCTGAAGAAGCTGCTAAAGATTCATTTGACGTTGAATTGACAGCTGCTGGCGACAAGAAAAGTCGGCGTTATCAAAGTTGTACGTGAAATCACTGGTCTTGGTCTTAAAGAAGCTAAAGAACTTGTTGATGGTGCACCAGGTGTCATCAAAGAAGGCGTTGCTACTGCTGAAGCTGAAGAAATCAAAGCTAAATTGGAAGAAGCTGGAGCTCAGTTACTCTTAAATAATAGAGCGACTACATTTGTAGCTTAAAAAAACATGATTAAACCGCTATTCTTAGGAGTAGCGGTTTTTCTTTTTTGTTCAAAAAGGGGCAGTTAAATTAATTTGGCTAAGAAATATATAGGACTAGTGATAAAAATAATTTTACTTTTTCATTCCTTTTTGTTATAATAGACGACAAGAAAGAATATCTTATCAGTAAATCCCAAGCGAGCCTGTGGTAGTGAGAGTCAGGTGATTGAGAGATGAGTGTGGCGCTTTTGGTATATTTTTTTATAAATAATGAAGTAATAAATTAGGGTGGAACCAGTGTTTCTGACGCCCCTAGGTCACTTGACTTAGGAGCAAAGACACGGTTCTTTTTGTATTCTAGGTCGCAAGAAATTAGATAAAAAAAGGAGTTAATAATGTCTAAAAACTAACCTTCCAAGAAATTATCTTGACTTTGCAACAATACTGGAATGACCAGGGTTGTATGCTCATGCAGGCTTATGATAATGAAAAAGGTGCGGGAACCATGAGTCCTTACACTTTCCTTCGTGCCATTGGTCCTGAACCATGGAATGCGGCTTATGTAGAGCCTTCTCGTCGTCCAGCAGATGGACGTTATGGAGAAAACCCAAACCGTCTTTACCAACACCATCAATTCCAAGTGGTGATGAAACCATCACCATCAAACATCCAAGAACTCTACCTTGAGTCATTGGAAAAATTGGGAATCAATCCTTTGGAACACGATATTCGTTTCGTTGAAGATAACTGGGAAAACCCATCAACTGGTTCAGCTGGTCTTGGATGGGAAGTTTGGCTTGACGGTATGGAAATCACTCAATTCACTTACTTCCAACAAGTCGGTGGCTTTGGCAACTGGTCCTGTTACAGCTGAGGTTACTTATGGTTTGGAACGTTTAGCTTCTTACATTCAAGAGGTAGACTCAGTTTACGATATCGAGTGGGCTCCTGGTGTTAAATACGGAGAAATTTTCCTTCAACCTGAATACGAGCATTCAAAATACAGCTTTGAAGTTTCAGATCAAGACATGCTTCTTGAAAACTTCGAAAAATTTGAAAAAGAAGCTGGACGTGCATTAGAACTAGGTCTTGTGCATCCAGCCTACGACTACGTTTTGAAATGTTCACATACCTTCAACTTGCTTGATGCTCGTGGAGCAGTTTCAGTTACAGAACGTGCTGGTTATATCGCTCGTATCCGTAACTTAGCCCGTGTCGTAGCTAAAAACATTCGTAGCAGAACGCAAAAAACTTGGATACCCACTTCTTGACGAAGCTACACGCGCAAAACTCCTAGCAGAAGAGGAAGAATAAAGGACAGAATGATAGATGGGATGACTGATGAGCAATCTACAGACAAGTCAGTTGCTGCAGTGATACAGCGTATCGTCTGGGGATGAAACTCGGATCAAAAATCAGTTGCTAACCACTTTGAGAACTGGAGACTTTGAAGAGCCCGAAGTTTTAGCACAGAAACGACAGAGTTGGTTAGCATACGTCCCCAGTACCTAAGGTCTAAACTGAAAAAAAGAAATTTTTGTAAAGGAAAAAACATGACAAAAAACTTTATTAGTAGAACTAGGACTCGAAGAGTTACCTGCCTACGTTGTCACACCAAGTGAAAAACAACTAGGCGAAAAAATGGCAGCCTTCTTGGATAATAACCGTCTTTCATACGAAGGAATTCAAACCTTCTCAACTCCACGTCGTTTGGCTGTTCGCGTACTTGGTTTGGCAGACCAACAAACGGATTTGACTGAAGATTTTAAAGGACCTTCTAAAAAAATCGCCTTGGATGCAGAAGGAAATTTCTCTAAAGCAGCGCAAGGCTTTGTCCGTGGTAAAGGCTTGACTGTAGATGATATCGAATTTCGTGAAATCAAAGGTGAAGAATATGTCTACGTAACTAAGCATGAGGCTGGAAAACCAGCTGAGGAAGTTTTGGCTGGAATTCCAGAAGTTTTGGCTAGTTTAAGCTTCCCAGTAAGTATGCACTGGGCAAACAATACCTTTGAATATATCCGTCCAGTCCATACGTTGACAGTTCTTTTGGATGATGTGGCACTCGATATGGATTTCTTAGATATTCATTCAGGAAGAGTTAGCCGTGGACATCGTTTCCTTGGTCACGAAGTAGAAATTCAGCATGCTGACAGCTATGAAGAAGACCTGCGCAAAGTTTATGTTATTGCTGATAGCACTGAACGCGAAAATATGATTCGTGAGCAAATTAAGGCTATTGAAGCTGAAGAAGGTGTTCAGGTACAAATTGATGAAGGACTCTTGAATGAAGTTCTGAATTTGGTTGAATACCCAACTGCCTTCATGGGGAATTTTGATCCTAAGTACCTAGAGGTTCCAGAAGAAGTTTTGGTCACTTCAATGGAGACTCATCAACGCTACTTTGTAGTTCGTGACCTTGATGGAAATCTAAAACCAAACTTTATTTCTGTTCGTAACGGAAATGCAGAGTATTTGGATAATGTCGTCCGAGGAAATGAGAAAGTCTTAGTTGCGCGTCTTGAAGATGGTGAATTTTTCTGGCGTGAAGACCAAAAATTGAAGATTGAAGATCTTGTAGCTAAATTATCACATGTAACCTTCCATGAAAAGATTGGTTCATTACGTGAACACATGATTCGTACTGGACAAATTGCTATCCTTTTGGCAGAAAAAGCAGGTTTATCAGTTGATGAAACTATTGATCTTGCTCGTGCTGCAGCTATTTATAAGTTTGACCTCTTGACTGGTATGGTTGGTGAATTTGATGAACTTCAAGGGATCATGGGTGAGAAATATGCTCTTCTCGCTGGTGAGAAATGCAGCAGTGGCACAAGCCATTCGTGAGCACTACCTTCCAGATTCAGCAGACGGTGCTCTTCCTGAGTCTAAAGTTGGAGCAATCCTTGCACTAGCTGATAAATTGGATACTCTTTTGTCCTTCTTCTCTGTTGGCTTGATTCCATCTGGTTCAAATGACCCTTATGCTCTTCGTCGTGCAACACAAGGGATTGTTCGTATCTTAGAAGACTTTGGATGGAATATTCCAATGGACGAGTTGATTGCTAGTCTTTATGCTTTATCGTTTGATAGTTTAACCTACGATAACCAAGAAGAAGTGCTTAACTTTATCAAAGCTCGTGTTGATAAGATGATGGGTTCTACTGCAAAAGATATTAAAGAGGCTGTTCTAGCAAGTTCAAACTTTGTTGTCTCTGATATGATTGAAGTAGTAGATGCTCTTTCAGAAGCTGCGAAAACTGAAGACTACAAATCATCAGTTGAATCATTATCTCGTGCCTTTAACCTAGCAGAAAAGGCAGAAGGTTCAGTCAAAGTTGATGCAAGTCTCTTTGAAAATGAACAGGAAAAAGAACTAGCTCAAGCGGTAGAAAACCTAGAATTGAAAGGTTCAGCTAGTGATAAATTAGAGCAATTATTTGCTCTTAGTCCAGTTATTGATGCTTTCTTTGATAGTACAATGGTTATGGCAGAGGATATTGATGTTAAGAATAATCGTCTAGCTATTCTAGCTGAACTTGTCAATAAAGCAAAAACAGTGGCTGCTTTTTAACTTCTTAATACAAAAATAGTAATTGAAAAAGTAGATTGGAGGTCCAAATATGACACCAGAAAAAAATCGCTCGTATTAATGAGACTTGCTAAAAAGAAAAAAATAGAAGGCTTGACTGCAGAAGAAAAAAAGTAGAACAAGCTAAACTTCGTGAGGAATATATCGAAGGCTATCGTCGTTCAGTTCGTCACCACATTGAAGGAATCAAAATCGTCGATGAAGATGGTAATGATGTGACTCTGAAAAACTTCGTCAGGTACAACGTGAAAAGGGTTTGCATGGTCGTAGTCTTGACGATCCAAATTCATAAGTTGAATAAATAAATACTCGGTTGGCCTATGCTAACCGGTATTTCATTTAAAAAAGGAACCTAAAGAGGTTCCTTTAGTAAATTCATACTCATCGAAAATCAAATTCAAAGCCGTCACTTCACCTTGCCGTACTCAAGTACAGCCTGCGGCTAGCTTCCTAGTTTGCTCTTTGATTTTGCTGAGCATTAGTTACTGTACCCAGAAGTATGTCTGCATCTCCATGGCTGCCATCAGCCGAGTCAGAAGCGCCAGAAGTAGCATCTGGTGTCGCCATGACCTCCAGCAGCAGGAGCAAAGGTCTGCTTCCTCCTACCAAGCGTTGACCCGTTTCTTTTCAAGTACCAGTCAGCCATGGTTGGAAGTTAAAGATAATTTATTGATACCAGCATATGATCCATCAGATAGGCATAGTTTGAAGGCGAGTATTGATAACCCGCAGGTGAGCCAGGAACACCCGTACGAACGTAGTCTTGTTTCACATGAAGAGCACCACCACCACCAACGTTTTTCATACGTGCTGGTGGAAGGATCTGTGAACTGTTGACATACGGCTACCGATTGCGATGGTAATGCGTTTTGGCAAAGTCACCAGTCAGGATTCAGAGTATTGTTGTAGTAGAGGAATTGGTTGTTATCGCTATGCATGTCAACTAAGGCACACAAGAACATATCACTGGTTACCGAGTCAAGATACCTGGCTGTTTAATATATGTATCACCCGAAACAGCACCTGTGATTTCTGGGTAACTTTTTCACCATTCGATCATCAGTCAACTTCTGTAATAGTTAGCGATTGTTTCCACAATCCCAAGTTCTGTTCAATTGGTTTTGGTTTTTCAATTTAGAAACGATCAATGTATTTGACAAAGTTATTCAAGCAAGTTTCATGAATTTAATAAATTCTTCTGTTAATAATATCTCCGTTTAGCATCAAAAGCTTTTAGCTTTTCCGCAAGGAATTCATTACCAGTAATGTAGATTCAATTGGTGCGTCAAGGATCTTGCGAAGGTGAACTTGGGTGCACGTGGAAGTTCTTGGTCATAGTATGCACCAGCTGATCATAACTGCTTTGTTTTCGAATGGATGAACTCGTATGAAAGCCGTTCAGAACTGACCCTAAGTGAAGCAGAAATAGTGTGGTTGTGCTCTGGAGTAGCAATAATACACCATCAGCACGAGTGATTTTGTTTGTAAAGAAGACAATTGGAGCTTTCAGTCCCATTTTTCATCTTGGTTAAAGCATTGGAACTCATCGATTTCAAGAACTTCTAATTCAAATTTAATTTTGAAATTACGACGGATGAATTCAAGAGTTTGCGTTATATGATTGGTCATAGTTTGATCCAACAAGTCAACAAATTTCATTCTTTCGATCTCCTATCTTACAAATTTTTCCCCAGTCAAAATTTCTTCTGCATCTTTGAAGAAGTTCATGCGCATTACGCAATTTTTCTGTCATCTTGACAAAGATACGGGAAGTCATCAAAGATGCATCAATTCTTGATGACATCAAGATGCAATCGTCACCATTCTTATCAAAAAGCTTGAAGAATGCAGAGCAAGAATTCATCTGGGAGAGCGATTTGCTTTAATTTCAGACATTTAGAGATTTGACGAGTTGCAATTGAGCACTGATGAACCGAGGTACCGTGAGCACCTGTGATCATCACTGAGTTTGTTCAAAAGTGAGAATACACCATGAAGTCAAAAGCAGAGCACTCATAAGAACGGCCGAATTGAGTGATCATATTCAGGAGTAGATAATCACACCATCAGCTGCTTCAATTTTGCAAACAATTTCTAAGGCTTCACCAGGAATAAGTTTATCTGCAATGGTTTGTTGAAGAACTGGTAGGTCTTTAATTTCTACCAATTGATTTCTGCTTATCAACTAAAGTGTTTTTGCATATATTGAAGCAGTTGGCGGTTGTGGAACGTTTAGAGTTAGTTCCTACAATAGCAATAAGTTTTAGCATGAGCTTTCCTTTCTCTTTTTGCATTATTTATTAATTATCTTTGGATACCGGATGAACAAGCGATATGTCCATCTTTATCAATAAGGGATGGCTTCGATTCCATCGATATTTTTCGATTTGCCACAGATGATAGCGCTACGCTCACTCAAACAATCGTGGTGGTCCATATCTCACCATCAACTGAGCGGTCAGATATAATCGTTAAACCAGCCAAATCCGTTTCAATAGGATAGCCTGTTTCACTATCATATGATGATAGTCACTTTCCATCGATTTCAAAGATCGTCTCATAAATTCCAGATGTAACAACTGATTACAGTACAGACAAAGGTCATCAGGTGATTACCGCGTGGTGAGATTAGGGTCTTGAATACCGATTTACATGGTCGATCATCTTTTGATTGGTTGTTTCCATGGTAGGGGATGTTTCCTCCCTAGATTGATAAAACGAGTGACGCCATTTTCTTTTTAAGAAAGTTGCAACCTTGATCTGCGCTATACCCCTTTGCTAAACAACCTAAGTCAATTTTCATCCCTCAAAAACAGTGAATCAATTGATCACGCTTGATCAAAACGGGGATCTATCAATGGTAAAACCGAAGAAATTTCTTCAGGACTAGCAACCTTTTGCATCGGAAAAACCAATACGCCAGAGGTTTTGAACAAGGGACCAATGCTGATATTGAGATGACTTCCAGGAGCTAGACTGTGTTCTAATCCTAAAGAAATCAGTTCAAACAAATCAGGATGGACCTTAACTGGAGCAATTCAGCCTGATAGTTAATTTCCATCAATTCTGATTCAGTACTATTCGCATTAAATCGAATTCAAGTTCCTTGAGCAAATCAAAAGCTTGACAGGAAGATTATCCGCTTGTTCATGTACCAAGAAATGGTAATCGCAGTTCCATTAACTCGTTCAGATAATGAACCGAGAAAAATCAACTCCTTTCAAAGTCAATTGAAATAGTTGTCATCTAGATATATATCGATTTAAGGTCTATTTATTTCATATAAATAGAATATCATAAAGTCAGCGTTTTCACAAATTATTTTTACAAAAAGTCAAGAATATGCTTGAATAAATAAAATGCAAAACTTTGAAAAGGTTGAAAATAAATTGATATATATTTCAAAAAGTTCTCAAAACAAACATAAACTAGATTAAAAGAAAAACCTTGAAAACGCTCACAGATAATGATATGCTAGAAAGGTAAATATTAAAGGTAGGAATTATCTTATGGTAAAAATTGTAGTGGTGCTAATCATGGAACTTCTCTGTATCAACTATGTTGGACAATTTTGGAAGTGAAAATGAAATCGTTGTCTTTACAAACTCAAACATTTCATTCCTAGGATGGAATGGCTCTTTGGATTTGATGAGCAAATCCGACGTGTCCAGAAGGTCTCTTCTACTCAGATAAAGAAATGAAGCAAAAGATACTAAAGTTTATATGAACTCACCAGTTCTTTTCAATTGACTATGATAATAAAGTTGTTACTGCTGAAGTTGATGGAAAAGGAACACAAAGAATCATACTGAAGATGATCTTTTTCGACTGGTCTCAACTCCACTCTGCCACCAATCGAAGGTGTTGAAATTGTTAAAGGTAACCGCGATTCAGAAGCTCTTGAAAATGTACAATTCGTTAGAATTGTACCCAAAACGCAGAAGAGTGATTCATAAACGTTGACAAAACCAAACACCTTGAGCGTATCGCTGTTGTCGGTGGTGGATATATCGGTGTTGAGACTTGCTGAAGCTATTCGAACGTCTTGGAAAAAGAAGTTGTCCTTGTTGACATCATCGTGACACAGTCTTGAACCGAACTACTGACAAAGACTTCACTCAATGATGGCTAAGAACTTGGAAGACCACAACATCCGTTTGGCACTTGGACAACCTGTTAAAAGCTATCGAAAGGTGATGGTAAAGTTGACGCTTGATCACTGACAAAAAGCATTCGATGTTGACTATGGTAGTTCTTGCGTTGGTTCCGTCCCAAACAGCTCTTGCTGCTGATGGCAAGATTAACTTTTTTCCCAACGGTGCCTTCCTTGTAGACGAAAACAAGAAGAAACATCACTTCCAGGAGTATTCGCTGTGGTGACTGACGCGACTGTTTGTGACAACGCTCGTAAAGACACTCAGCCACATCGCACTGCATCAAATGCTGTACAGTACATGGTATCGTAGGATGCTTTTCAACGCTTGTGGACATGAACTTGAAGGAATCGGTGTTTCAAGGATCAAACGGTATCTCTATCTACGGTCTTCATGGTTTCAACTGGTTTGACTCTTGAAAAAGCAAAAGCAGCAGGATACAATGCACTGTCGAAACAGGCTTCAACGATCTTCAAAACCAAATTTGACGACACATTGACACTATGAAGTAGCAATCAAGATTGCTCTTTTGATAAAGAGCCGTAGAAATCCTTGGTGCTCAATGGTATCTCGTGATTCAGCAATCAGCATGGGAATTCACATGTTCTCTCATTGGCTATCCAAGAACGTGTTACAATTGATAAAATTGGCATTGACAGACCTGGTCTTCTTTTGCCAACACTTCAATAAACCATACACACTACATCACAATGGCTGACACTGAGACAGCGATCTAAAACAGTTTAAATTCGTTTTTGATCATCATGAGAGGGCGAGAACGGTATTGTTAGAATCGATTTCCGTGTCTCTGCATACAGTGCTCAAAACTGATGAAATATCAAATTGACCACTCAACCACTGATTTTCGAATCCATGATGCTAGGGCTTATGACTCTCTTTTACAGTGTAGGTAGTTTCTCCCAGAGTCGTGAGCTTCAGTAATGGTAATAAAGGGCTCTAGGATCGATCGATGGAATCAGTTCTCATCTTAATCATTTCATTTCTTGCTACGATACAGTAGATAATTTTAAATCTTTTGACTGGCAGTAACCTTGTCTCATGAAGGTGACACTCGACCTAGCTCTTCATTGATTTTTATCAGCTCACTTCCATAGGCTTTTGGGTGATAATCATAAAACCTTTGCCAGCATATCCGCCTTCACCAATCAAGTCAATAACTCTAGAGACAATGAAGTCAAATAGAAAGTATGAGTTACGAGACGAAGGTCTTGGAAGATGAATTAAAATAGCATTAGGATAGAAGTCTAGTGCAAAAGTAATTTTTCCAACGGAGATGTTAGGCATACTTGTTTGTAGGAGTTCGAGCGACGATATCTGTTCCACCAGTCGTACCACCAGCATTGAAGATAACGCCTAGACCAAGTCCCAAAAGCACATCCCGAAACCAAGGCAACGATAGCAGATCTCCTCAAGATTAAAAGTGGAGAGGAATCTTTTCAAAAGATTGCTAGCCATAATGGATAAGGAAATAGTTCAAGTAAAGCTGTGTATGAGGTCTTTGACCAAATATTTTCAGGCTAGAATAATAGGGATATTGATCAAGAGGTTCATCACGGAGATGGGATGTTAAAGAGATAATAGGTAATCAAGGTGATCCCAGTTGCTCCACCCTCGAATCAAGTGGTGAGGCACAACAAATATGTGAGTCCGAAGGCATAGATGGCAGCTCCAAATATAATGGTTAAAATAGATTTGATATGCCGTAACATTGAGCTACCTCCCATTTTTAATTGAGTCTATAGCATGTTGATAGCCTCCAGGTTAATACAAGACTTATTTTGACTTTTCATGGACTGAATTTTTCAGGGTCCGAGTGTGACACGGAGAGTCTTTTGTCCAGTATAAGTCACAAATCCTGGTTTTACCACCTGTGGGCTTATTGAGTTTTTGACCTCAATCATGTCTACCTGAACGAGGTTGAGAGACGGCCTTTTGAAAAGTAGGCAGCAAGCTCTGCCGCGTCTGTCTTAACTTCGTCAGTAGGATTGAGATTGGCAGTGATAACAACGTGACTTCCAGGGATGTCCTTAGCGTGGAACCAGAGTTCTTCCTTACGAGCCATTTTAAAGGTTAACCTCGTCGTTTTGAAGGTTGTTACGACCAACATCAGGGATAATGTTTTTCCGTCGCTTGCAGATATTGTCAGTTTTGTCGTTTCTGATTTTCTCGCGCTGTCTTCTGCGGATAAATCCTGTTTGAATCAATTCTTCACGAATTTCAGCAATTTCATCTAGTCCAGCCTGGTTGAGAACTGTTTCTACACTTTCCAGATAAAGAATAGTAGATTTTGTTTCTTCGATTAATTCAGTCAGATATTTAACAGCTCTTTTAACTTTCTGATAACGTTTAGAAAGTATTTGTTTGAGCATTTTGGCTTGGTGTTGAAGCTTTATCAAGGTGAAACTGTAATAGCTGATTGGTGTAATGGTGTCTAAAGACATGACTTGGTCGGTCATTTGGGAACTTGATGAAGAAAAGTCGTTAGCACTCACCTTTTTGTCGGAAATTCCTCAGCATTTTTCAGTAGCAAGCGAGTTCTTTTTCTTGTTTTTAAGCTTTTTGACGATATGGAGCTCATTTTCAACTCATGGAATGAGTTCCTTCTGCTTGCTTCACTCGCGGTCACGCTTCTGCCTTATCCTTAATAGACATCATAATTGAGAAAGGTCGTCAAAATTCTCCGTTGTTTTTACTAGAAAAAGGCACTACAAGAAGGATTTGTCTGTTAAGCAAGTATTTGGTTTCTTGCTTAAAAGCTTTCGGAAAGTGGATAGGTTATCATTCAACTAGTTGTCTTTCAACTCTGTTGCTGTATCTACGACCCAGACCTTGAAAGAGCTTTTGAAGGTTTTAGTAGTTAACTCTTGAGTTTGTAGGATCTCAAACAATTTTTCATCCTTGACCGTGAAAGGATTAGAGCCTCTCGTATTGGTGGAGCGATATAAGTAGCGCCGGTAGCAGGGGTACGGTAACTATTTTGAGAAAAACGATATGTTTAATCAACTTCAAGGATTTTTGTTGCTAGACTTATCTACGGGAGAATATTACTATGTTTACCCATAATCTCACGATGAGAGTGTAGCCTGGATATGGTCCCCAATCTCGTTTTTATTGAAACCGTGATCTCAACGATACGATCGTTTTTCGATTTGTTCGATTGACTCAACTAACGCTCATGAAGGTACTTTTCTCAATACCATAATGACAAAGTAGATGGCTGGAGCAGGATTTTCAAAGTGTTGACTCTGTTAACCGGATGCGCCCAAAAACTGGATGCGCAGAAAAGGAGCAAACGATGACTTTTTACGATTGCTGCAGATTTTGAAAAGCTAACTCTTGTTCAAAAGGGTTGACGATCTTGATGCGACCATTTAGCTAACTCAGTTCGCAATTCCTCAACCATGTGGTGTATCCATCAAAATGACATGGTCTCTCCTCGTGAATGTATTCCATAGTATTATATCAAAAAGGTAGAATAAAAATCACAGAAATGTGATATAACAAAAGCCAAGTAAAGAGAATCGAGAAATACATGTATATTGAAATGGTAGATGAAACGGGTCAGGTTTCAAAGGAAATTCTGCAACAAACTCAAGAGATTTTAGAGTTTGCTGCAAAGATGGAAAAAGACACAGGAGATGGCATCACATTTTGTGACCAACGAACAGACTATGAACTCAATCTCAGAGTTTCGTGATACCGATCGTCCAGACAGATGTCATCAGTCTTGAGTATAAAGCCAGAGATAGAGATTGCCTTTTGATGATGAAGATCTGTGAAAATGATCCAGACTTTAGCAGAAATGATCTCAGAATTTTGATGCCTACATTGGTGAGCTTTTCATCTCCATTGACAAGGCACATGAGCAGAGCTGAGGGTACGGTCATGGTTTTGAGCGTGAAATGGGCTTCTTGGCGGTGCACGGCTTTTTACACTTAGCGCTATGTGATCACTACACTCCCGAGGAAGAAGCGGAGATGTTCGGTTTACAAGAAGGGTCGACAGCCTATGGACTCACAAGACAATAAACGAAAATGAAAATCGATTAATATCCAGTTTAAATTTTGCCATTACAGGGATTTTTACTGCGATTAAGGAAGAACGTAATATAGAGAAAAGCATGCAGTGACGGGCTCTCATAGTTGTCCTTGCAGGTTTTGTTTTCAGGTGTCACGCATTGAATGGTTATTTCTACTTTTAAGCATTTTCATGGTAGAAGCTTTTGAGATTGTTAATTCAGCTATTGAAAAATGTAGATAGTTAGTCACTATCACTTTTCTATGTTGCAAAAAGAAAAAGCTAAGAAGGACATGGCATGGTGCCGTGCTTGTGGTCTCACTTTTTGCGCATGACAGGTGCACTCATCTTTTCTCCCACGGATTTGGGATTTATTATTTTAAACAGTAAGAGGAAATTATGACATTTCGTCAGGCTTTGCAGCTATTTTAGGACGTCAAAATGTGGGGAAGTCAACTTTTTGGGAATCACGTTGTGGGCAAAAGATCGCCATCATGGTGATAAGGCGCGACAACGCGCAATAAAATCATGGGATTTTACACTGATAGGAGCAAATCGTCTATCGATACTCCTGGACTCCCAAGCCTAAGACGGCTCTTTGAGTAGTAGAGTCAGCCTGACAGCACCCTTCGTGAAGTGATACTGTTCATCAGTTTCATGGTGCACGCAGACGCGCGCGGTAAGGGCGATGACATGATTATCGAGCGACTCAAGCTGCCAGGTTCAGCGGTTATGCTCAGGTCCACAAAGGTGATCAAGTGCACATCCTGACCAACTATTTAGTCTCAAATTGATGATTTCCGTCGTCAGATGGACTCGAGGAGTGTACGAGTTTCAGCTACTTCAGGGAAACAATGTCTCGCGTCTGAGTCGATGATGTCGTAAAGTGAAAATCTTGAGGAAGATTTTAACATTTGCTGCGGATCAAATCGCAGACCACCCAGGCGTTTCTGCTTGCTGACAGAGATGATTCGTGAGAAAGGTCCTGGCTGACTTAACGCGTGAAGAAAGTTCCACACTCAGGTTGCTGCAGTGGTTGACCTCATGTAAACGAGATGAAGAGACAGACAAGGTTCACATCCGCACACTATCATGGTCGACACGGGCGCCAAAAAGGCATTGTCATCGGTAAAGGTGGTGCCATGCTGCAAGAAAATTGGCACGGTGGCCGTCGTCGACATCGAGCTTATGCTAGTAGGTCAAGGTCTTTCCTAGAAACTTGGGTCCAAGGTTGGAAAAACTGGCGAGATAAAGAAGCTAGATTTGGCTGACTTTTGCTAAGGTAACGAGAAAAGACACAGAAGAGGTGGGCACTAGCCTCGCTTCTTGTTTTTAGAGAAAGGAGGAGCTATGCCTCGAATTACCTGAGGGTCAAACCGTTCGACGTGGACTAGACTGATTCTAGGAAGAAAGATTGCTAAACTTGGATAGTCGTTATCTAAGATGATTAAAGACTGAGTTTGCGAGTTTCGAAGGAAAGTGCTAGTCAGATCATTCAGTCAATGGGACGTCGGTAAATAGCCGACTATTTTGCCTCTTATCCGACAAAGAGTCCTTAATTTCTCATCGTTTACGAATGGAGGGCAAGTATTTTTAATTGCCAGGTCAAGTCCCTCGAGACGTAAAGCATGCCCATGCTTTTCCATTGTTTGAAGATGGTGGTACTTTCATTGTACGAGGATAGTCCATCAAAGATTTGGGACCATGGAGTGCCTGCTCCGGAGCTCTCAGATGCTTACTTTGTGGTCTAGAGACGTCGGACCAGAAACCGACTGAACAGGATTTTTGACAGTAGAGATTTTTAGAGGCCTTGCAGCAGAAAATCTAAAACCTATCGACGCATCTTCAATCGAACTCAGACTAAGCCGTGGATTGGGGAATATCTACGTGGATGAAGTCTCTGGAGCGCAGGTCTCACTCCAGCCAGACCTTCTCAGAGTTTTGCCAAGAGCTGAAGCGGCAGCTATTCACCGAACAGACTATTGCCATAGTGCACAGAGGTGGCACCAAGAAAACGTGGTTCAAATCCATCTCACCTCTGACAATGCTGTACGTGAAGATGGGACCATGCAGTGACTATCGTCGTCTATGAGCACAGCTGGACAAGCTTGTTGCACGTGTGGACGCATCAGAGAAATCAACTCGGTGGTCGTGGGCATTTTGTCCAAAATGTCAAAGGAGGAGAAAGTGAGTAGGAAAAATAACTGGAATCACTGGTGGCATTGCGCAGGTAAGTCCGCAGTCAAGCAAATTTTCTAAGACAGTGGTTTGAAGTGGTAGATGCGAGATTGCGCTTGTTCACCAACTCTCACTACAGGTGGTCGCACTTTACTCAGATTTTAGTAGAGCATTTACGAGAAAGTCCTTCTAGAAGATGGGAAGCTGCATATCCTCCGCCCATTTGCCAGTCTGATCTTTTTCTAACTCTGAGGAGAGAATGGTCTAAACAGACTCAGGGACAAATCGTCCAGAAGAATTGGGCTCTTTGAGAGAGACAAGTTTAGCACAGGGCTGAGGACGTATTTTCATGGATGTTCCATCGCTCTTTGAATCAGTGCCTCTGTCTATGGTTTCGATGAAACTTGGCTAGTTTATGTAAGGCGAGATACAGCTGGATCGCTTAATGAAAAGTTATCCCACGACTATAGGACGCACAAGCCAGCGCAGCGCCAGTGTATAGAAGAAAAGGTCGGCTAAATCATAAGACAATAATAGAGGTGAAACCTTTGGCAGTCAGAAGTGGCTAGCTACTGGAAGCAATCTCTTGAAAGATTAGTTGGAAGGCCTTCATTATAGTTAGGTTCTAACGACAGGGGTGCCTGTATTTCTTTGGTGGTTCCTTTTATACCAATCTTTGTTGAGCAATTAGGGTTGAGACAAGTCAAGTTACCTTTATTCAGGTTATGCTCTCAGTTTTCAGCTATTTCTACGACCTGTGTTTCTACCTCTTGGGATCTGGCGGGCAAACACTATAATGATGAACAGGAGCGCCATGACAATTACAATGGGTAGTTTAGCTTTTTTGTTCCAAATGTTTTATTGGCTCTTAGCCCTTTGCAGTTATCAATAGTGTTTCACTGGTTGTACCCAATGCGACAGCTTTAATTGCCAGTCAAGTTCCCAAGGATAAGTCAGGCCTGCTTTGAACTCTTTCATCTGGTGTCGTAGCAGGGACTGCCACAGGCCCTTTTGTTGGTGGAATAATTGCCCAAGTCTTTGGGACTATGACCTGCTGTGATAGTGGGTGGTTTTATTTCTGGTTTGCTATCTTAACTGTTTTTTATCAAGGAGACTTTCAACCAGTGCGAAAGAAAAAGCCGCTCTACTGAGCTCTTTACTTCTGTGAGTATCCATGTATCTTATTTAATTTATTTTGCAGCTGAACATCATTCAAGTTGCTGCACAATCAGTCAGTCCATGTACTCTCTATATCCGTGACTTAGATTAGGTAATCTCCTCTTTGTATCCAGGCTTAATGGTTTTCCGATATGGGCTTATCAAGTATGATGAGTTCGAAATTAGCGATGAGGCGTTTGGAGATAAAGTTGGTAATCGCTTCGTTTATTAGTTATAGCGCAAACGCCATTCTCATTTATCACTTTGTATGTGCATCCACACCCCCTAGAATTGAGTTTATCCTTTCTCTTTGGTTTTAGGAACAGGGAGCTCTTGTTCCGGGATCAAAATGCTCTCCTTAGCAGGATGACTCCCAAAACAGGTGGCTAAGAGTATTTTGCTTTAATCAAGTCTTCTTTATTTAGGAGGGTAGATTGGCCTTAGCAGGCCTCAGTGAGTCGCAGGACGTTGGCTACCATTCAGTATTTTTATGCAACAGGCGCTGTGTAACTCTCAATTGTTTATTTAATCTTATTCCAATTTAGACATTATTAAAGAAATTAGAAGGAAATCTAGTGCAGTAAAAATCAGTCTAAAATGCTCCTCTTATTGGTAGCATCCAATTATCTAAACAAACAAGAACTTAAAAGCCGTAGACAGATAAATTCTTAAAGTATTGCCCAAAGAGAGAAAGAAAGAGTGACTCTACATCTTGAATCTAGTAGAAATTATGGTAGAATAATAGAAAGGATTTAGAGTTTGTGTATAACCTATTATTGCTCATTTATTTGGTAATATCTATTGTGATTTTCCTTCATAACTAAAAACCAATCTGTAATGTATTTGATGTAGTGCAGGTGATTTGTTTGAACATAGTAAAGCGCGCAGTTTTAGGCTAACGGTAACGTTGACAAATTTTAGTCTTTCTGTTGTATTGCATTGACGGTATATCAAGTAGATAAGAAAATAATGCGACGGGACTAGGTGCTGCCTATTTTTTATTCCTATACTCTTCAAAAATCAAATTTTCTTCCACATTGACGTCGGCTTGTCGTACTCCGTGCTAACAGCCACGCTAACTTTAGTTTGCTCTTTGATTTTGTGAGTATTAATTGATGTTGAAGGTTTACACCAAAAGAAAATATTATAAATCTAGAAAGTAAACGAAAGATAAAATAAAAGAATATTTACAAGAGAAGAAGTGTCACAGTTAATGACTTGGCATAGTACTACTCAGGAAGGTTCAGACTTTGTGATTCATCAAACTCTTCCTTGATGGAACATAAGCACCAGATTCGCTTTGAAAGATGATGGTTCTTCACGACAGAAAGCATGATTACTCTAAAGGAATTTTCCATGCTAAAGTAGGTTTCAGTTTGTAAGTCTTGAAGCAGAAGACGATCTTTTGACGGAAAAAGTAGTATGGTATACCGTGATGGGTGAGCCTATTGGAGATTGTCATTGAAGTTTGCAACATGGCACCAAGGCACTGCAAGCAAAGATTATCGACATCCTAGAGCTGGTTTAACGACAGTTGTTGGTGTAAGTATTCTCGATAGGAAAAGCCTAAGTATGCAGGTTACCTTAATTCTAAACCAAAAATAGAGTCAATAGTTGTGAAAAGCCATCTCTCTCAAACTAGAAAGGGACAGGGACTCAAGGTCTTTGTCAAAATGCCAAGTAAAACATGAGTTTCTTTGTGGCGAGTGTCTTAGATGTTGTCGGACATTCATGGATCACGAGATTGACGTTCTTGAGGTCTTGGGATCAATGGACATTATCTTAAATTTCCAAAGCTGGGCGCTAGCCATGGCATCAGTATTCGGATCTTATCTGACGCGGATTTAGAAGGACGTCTAGATCTAAAGATGATACATTTACCATAGATAGAGCAGTGCTAAGGACTTGGACGACGCAGTTCATCAAGCCTTTGAAGAATGGGTACAGACTTGGAACCAACTGATGTCTCCTGTGACAGAGGGGTCTGCTCAAGCAGCTGTCTTGTCACCATCTATGCATGATTGATGGTTCATGCAAAACATTGCCCTCAATCCTCAGTGATCATTGGTAATCGCTCTCATGGAATTAATCAAAGCATGGTCGTGTTCAATGAGTATACTATTCCGCAGACTATCGACCGATTTCCATGACATGAAACCGTATCTCTTGGGTGAGAAGAACAAATCTTAGTAACCTGTGATGAATATTTTGTTGATGGATTAAACTCTGTTTATTCTGTGGCTGGTTGTTGATAAAAAGCCAGGTTGACATTGTTCAGCTTCATGAACAATTAGTCTTTAACGATAGCCGACGAACAGTTTGCTGAGCATTTTAGCAAGCTTGTTTGTATATCGTATCCGCAGAACTAATTCAAAGTTGTTAATTACTTCAGTTTTCCGTATCTATGGAGCTGCTAATTAATCAAAAAATATCTCTCCGGGAATCATCATGCGTGCTGGATCATCATGATAGCCATATATTATTCTGAGCATCATGATGCTGTTATACCTTTGTTGATTATACGGTATCACTTGTTCATAACTATAGTTCGAAATGTTTGAACAGGTCATTCAGAATTACCACCGATGTAATGTTTAGAGCTATGAGGCAGAGCGATAAGTTGGGCTGACCCATGGAAAAATTTGGTGGTATAATTTTTAAACAAAATATTGATAGTTCAGTGCGGAGGCGTTACTGGTTGTGGAAATAGTTGAGAGCTTGATTCATTTGATCTGGTTCTTTAATGGGCGTGGTTGGCTCTTCATGGAGAGAAATCAGGGACAACTTCAGTGTGAAAATGGTGTGGAGAGATTGATTTCAGCTTTATTCCAAGCAGATTTGATGTTGACGACATTACAACCGCAATTAGAATTATCATTGATGAAGAATAAGAGAAAAGCTAGTATCAGTAGTAAATAAATAGAAGAAAATAAAACTTTTTGAAGTAGCAAAGAAGACTAAGCATGGCAGGGTGGAAGATTGATGTTATAAAATAAAAGCGCCTCACAGCTATACTACTCTGATCTTAAACGGAATAGTTCTAGCTGGTACAGGAAATCAAGGTGTTCAGGCAACCCGCATCAATCTGAAAGATGGGTTTTGACTCAGGTGACAGAATGGGGAAGTTTCGCAAACGAGCAATGTCCATAACGGCTCATATAGAGGAGAGGCAATATCTGGAATCAGGAACCGAGAACGTCGTCAATAGCTTCCTCCTTCATAAAAAGCAAATCCAGAAGTTAGAGCAGAAACAAAAGAAAGGAACGGGATGACTCTGGTTCCACTGAAAGTCTACATCAAAGATGGATGTGCACAAACTTCTTTCGGACTTGCAAGGAAAAGCACGACTATGACGGCAGGTCTGTCACACGTCGTGGTAGACAAAGCCCGATCATGTGCGCGTGTAATGAAAGCTGTTAACCACCGATAGAAGAGTGAAAGCCGACTGGAAAACAGTTGCCTACCGGCGCCTGTCGAATGAAAGACACCATGCCACCGCTGTTCAAAGCTTCCACACTAAGGTCGGAACACAGGGCTGAATGACCATTTTCAAGGGACTCTGCAAGTTTATTGAGGTTGACTGAAGAAGCTATGGGAAGTTTTGAGCCAAACACTTTTTACACAAAGCAGGTGCTGATAATCCTGTAGCTCAGCGCAAGCCTGGCACACGCAGAGCACTGCCACAGATGAGTGTAGGAATGGTGCTTGGAATTTTATTGTAAACCTGAGGATTACTTTCCCAAAAATAGCAATGCGATCCAGATTCATTCGAGTCTTTGGAAAGCTTCGCAGACAGTCAAACCATGCGAGGCGCAGTCTAGGATGCGTCGGGTAGAAATGCACTCTTTCTAGTCTCAACCTTATTGGCTTTTGATGTCACAGCTGTGAGATCAAGACGAGCTATCTCTTGAAATCTTGCAGTGTGTGTGGAGCAAGATTTAGAAATACACTGTTGGTCTCCTCGACATCCAGTCAGCCAGCATGAGGCGACACTTACGAGTTTTATCGTATCAACGGTTGTCTCATGTTTTTACTCGACAGAACGTATTCTATTATCCAAAACATGCAAGAACAAAGCCTCTATCGGTGGCTACTAATCTTATCGTTTGTGCCATGGACCCGGAGGATTATCTTGCTCGAGTGAACTACGATTCACCTTTCACAGAGGAGAATTGGCCAGGTACTACAAGAGTTGGGAGTTAGTGAAGTACAATGACACGCTAGGTCATCTCACCGTCGTGATGAGAGTGGCGATCAGATCTGTTACGTTTGCAACAATGTTGGCTAGTAAAATAAGCGCATGTGAAGATGGGGAGAAAAGAAAGTCAAAATAGAAAGTGCTACTTTGCCCTGAGCTCCTCATTACTGTCAGACTGAAATCAAACGTATGAGATGGTCCTGTGATCGATAAAATCCTTTACTGATTCGGTCAATCAAACCAAAACTCAATCTAAAACAGCATGACTCTTTTCATCACGGCAGATTATGGAACAGAATTCAACCTTGTCGAGTGTGTTTTCTAGGAGCACATCTATTTTGCACCCTATAGCTTCTTGCAGAAGGGAACTAGACGATAATCAAAACAAACTCATTCGTGAGATCAAGGGTTACCTAAAGACGAAAACGACTCTATAAAGAAGTCGCTTGGATGAAAATTGAATTAGTAATTATCCTAAAATGCTTGGACTACAAGTTGCCCAGAAGACTTCTTGCTGGCTAACAGAACAGAACAATTGATTTGTTCATAATCTGCTGATGAAAAATGAAAGCGCTTGACGAAAATGGTTGTATTGGTTGTAAAATATAGAATGATACGAAAGTTTTAAAAATATGGAACTTTAATATCGACATAAAGGAGATAAGATGAAAAGAAAATTAAATGCAGATGAACGTAGAAGAGGTTTAGTCTCAGAAAAGTTTCAGGCATTTAGGGCAGTGTCTGCAGTTATTGGATTAGTGGCTTTTCTTCACTTCCTCTTGAAACAGTTGCACTTACCGAGAAACAGATATTACAGTAAACTATAAATATGCCACCTATGGATGAGCTGACGAAATAGAAAAACTCATTGTAAACAGAGTTGCAAAGAATCTTGTTGGATGGCTCAGGTTTATTTGTTATCTATCGTAAAGATACTACTAATATTTTACCAGATACTGGAAGTAATGTTTGCCCTTGGCTTCTATTATTGGAACAGGTCTATTGTTAGTTGCTTATATCATAAAGAAAACAGGTAACTCAGATAAGAAGATTGTCAAGAGTATTTTGTCAATCTCTTTGGTTGGAGGGGCTTTGACGGTAACAACTGTATCTGCTTTGACTGTTGCTACTTTGTCTAACTATAACCATACCGAAATGATAACAGTAGGTACAACTCTCCCAGATGGTAAAGTGAATATTTCTGGTTATCAGTTTGTAGGTTACATTGATGGTAAAGATCTAGTTGTGAATCCAACTACACCTGCAACTTCACTTCCAACAGATGAAAATAAAACTCAGGATACTATTGTTCCGACGGATAATCCTAAGAAAGATACTATTGATGATAGTAGTAGTGGTAAAGTGGAGCCTATTAAACCAATTATTCCACCAAAAGAAGATGAACCAGTTAAGCCTGTAGAACCTAAAGTTATTGATAAAATTATCAAAGTGGATGATTCTGGGAAAACTTTAGAAGATGTCACTGGTTATACAAAAGTTAGCACGAGTCAACCTGTTGAAACACGAGAAGTTCAGAATGGTCAGCCAGTTATAATTCGAACTGTAACTGAAATTTACAAGAAAGATACTCTATATGAAGAAAAAATAACTGCTGACATTCTTAAGGAACAAATGATGTCATCCCATCTACATTAGTGGAAATATTGTCTGAGGAAGTCTGAGGAGGACTCAGCTGCAGCTACTCCAACTACTGTCACTCCAACTGTTGAAAGTCCTACAGAAACTAAAAACGATACGGGTACAGCACCTTCGACGGAATCATTAGTAGGTGAGAATCAAAAAGAAGAGGTTCCAGCTCCAGTTAAGGCTTCAACATCTAGCTTGAATACTATTTCAGAGACAACAATAGTTAAAGCTAAAAAGATTATTCGTGCCATACGCTCTACTGAAGACATTCCATTCTGAGGTGATTATCAAGAGGGATAGCTCTTTAGCTGAAGGTGAACTAGGTAGAAACAGAAGGAAAACCTGGGGATTTCTACTCGAAAGATTACTCTAACGGATGATGCATTTCAAAAACAATCTCAGAAACAAGAGAGGACCTCAAAATCAGTTGTTCTAATCGGAACGAAGAAAACAGCAACGCACCATCTGCTGCATGTCGTTCAAAGCAAGCTTAGATAGCAACGCAATGCCACTGAGACCAAAGAAATGACACCGAAAACTACTTTTCAGCTGCGACTATACAGTCGAGGGTTCACTAACTGGTAAGTCGACACTGCTCACCGACCGTACGAAAAAGTTTCGTGAGTTAGGCCATAGAACTTGCCGTTTCTAAATCTTGCTTCACCAGATGGAGAGTGTCGAGTTCGGATCGAGACGACTGAAAGTCTATGATAATACAATGCTTTGCAGAGTCAGCGACAATTACGAGAGTGGTCAAAGCTGCAGTCGTGGACGGTAAAGTGTTAAGAGGGTTCTGGCAACAAAGAACAACGAAACGGATTAGTAATTAGCAAAGATATACATTAATACTAAAGTTTATCCATATAAATTGCTCAAAAATGGGTTGTCGTAGAAAGATGTGAGTGTTTTCAAAGGACACGTCAATGATAGCATGCTAATCGACTTGAAGAAAGATCTGCCTCGGTTTACAGAATAATAAACAATTAACTGAAGTGATGCTGAGTTTTGATGGCTATATGTTTGCTCATTTAATCTCTAATCAATCTTATACTTTAAAATCTAATAACTTTCAAGCTAAAGTCACTGCTCTACCTATGGTGATCCGATAATTGAAAATATAAAAGGGTCGTTTTGGATTAGGAAGAAAATATTCAGATGATGTTGTGGACTATCATCTAGCAAGGTAATTTACACTGACGGTCGATATCCAGAGCGAAAGTGACGATGGGAAAAATTAGTATTGTCTGAGAAATTGATGCCAGGTGGGTGATATTCTACTGGTCCACCATCTAAGATTTATGAAACTCAAAAGCTATCGAAAATCAAATCAATTAGCACCAATAATAATCAATCGAGTTTATCAGAATAGTAGTTCCATCGTTGTACGAGGTTGTGCAAAATATCAACACAAAAGCTTGGTCATCTAATATTAGTAAAGCTTCTTATTTCAGCTAAAGGAGTCACTGTAAAAAGAATCAACACAGATACAAAGTTTATTTGAAGTGTCTCTTTGAAGGATCTTTTCATCATCAGTCTCATGGCTGGTCAAGAAAATGATGATAAAACGCATCAAAGGTGCTATCATTTAATATTGAAGGTAGGTTTTGCTGCAGGCTGTTGATTTAAATTTCATGTCTCTAAACTAGATTTTTATGAATTTTGCATTTCAATAAAAGAATTCAAATTTACCACAGAAGGGCTCTTTAGAATTTAGTACATCAAAAGATATAAAAAGTCTGAGAGATTCCGTTGGAGAATTTGAGTTTTACCTACACCGATTACGGGAGCGACTGTACATATCCTTAAGTCTTAAAACAACTGTTAGAAGGGAGTTTAGTGTTTTCAAGTATCAACACATATTCAATTCAAAATTCAATCAAATTAAAAGTAGAGTTTGCTTTGAATTTAAAACGTATGAAATCATACAATGAACGTGAGGAGAAGTCAGGCCAAATCGTCCAAAAGTGGTCCAGAAATAAAAAGTAAAACCAAAATATTTTGGAATAGATCAGTTTTCTATTTCTGCAGTGCAGATAGAATGAATCTCGAATGCAACATTCAGTTGAGAATAAAACAGAGGATAGAAAAATCCAAATTACTGGAAAAACGTATAAACTTATTACATCAACTTCTTTCGCAAATGATATTTCCATCGAAGAGTTTGGTTATCTAACCTTAAAGGCTGAATTAGAAATTTGAAACGAAGCTAAAAGCTCTGAGGTTCAATCTGAAGGATTCAAGGAATTAAACTATGAATTAACCGTATTTGATGGTAAATTATCACATATATATGACAGTTGTGAATGATGATAAGGTTGGATGGTTCGCAATCCGAAGTATTATTTGAAGAATTATCAACACCTGTCTTTACTAGTGGTGCCAGGAGGGTGGCACAGAAATGTCTATTTGAAGATGGTAAAGTATCAAAGAACTTACCTTGATATGAATCATTGAAAATACTGGTTCAATCATCCAAAATGGTCAAATGGATTCTTTCAAATACCGGTAAATTTAAGAATCTGAGATGAAGTTAATGCAGCTATCGTACAGATGACATTACTGTTTGGATTATCTAAAGGTGGAGAAACAAAGGTGTATGGTGCAATTATTCTACCGGAACCTTGCGGAATAGCAGATCTGAAATCTCTGGATTCTTTATTCTACTTTGGAGTCGTCCAGTTGAAGATTACTACACGAAGTTGTAGTTGGATTTATGATTTCCAAAAACGTATGCCAGAAGCTACGCAGTAATTTTAATAAAGATAAAGGATGGGCATTTGAAAGAAAGTGATTATCCGATAAGTAAAGATGCCTGTTGATGATGAACTGCTATTAAAAGAAATTTTATTAACAATGGTCAGTATTTGAGATTTTTCTAAATTGGTAAAATCTAAAATCTGTTATGAGACGCTGATTCTTTGTATGTGCGTCAGTTTAGCCCAGGTGAACTAATAGATTATTACAATACCTATAAAGGGGATAAAACATATCAACTGGAAGATGTTATTATAAAGGCTTTTTACACGCCTGCAAAAGAAATGATGTACCTTTGAAGGATTATGCTGAGGAACAATGGCGTAAATTGGCTAATGATATCTCCGATAGAATGGTTTTATTCATGCAGGCAGACAAAAGCCTTCTATGAAGTTGCCAAAGGTGGGAGAGGAGGATATGTTTCTCCGCTACATATTGAACCAAAGTAATCAAATGGGTAGTGCCTGATAATGTGAAGTAAAAACTTATCTTAATGATGAGGGTTAAATACACCTTATCAGAAAATACCTATTAAAGAAAAATAACATAAGAAGTATGATGGTGGAATAAATAAAACTCCATACTATATCTCTAGGGTTACAGATTATATCTCTTTTCTACCATTTGTCAAATCTATCAAGGCTTCATAATGAGATGAAGAGTGGGACGAAAATCGGTAATTCGTTAGAATTCGATTTCGTCGTCCTCACTCCGCACAGATGAGTGGGGCTGTAAAAAGCTGATGAAGCAGCGGCAAAGCCCACTCAACCTCTAAATGAACTGACACTCAAAGACAATTGAGAGGCTAGGACTTTTGTCCCAGCCTCTTATTTTGATGCTTGTTTGAATATAAAAATTTCATTTTTACGAATAGTTTAGATAGAAGGATTGACATGTATATGCATTATGAGTATAATTTAAACTAGAAAGGTGACTATAAATGCCCATTACAGGTAAGGAAATGGTAAAATTAGCTCTTGCAAATGGATGGATTGAAGTTCGTAAGAGGGGAAGTCATCATCATTTTAAGAAAGAAGGAGTTCCCTATCTTGTCACTATTCCAGTCCATGTAGTGACGATCTGGGGAGGGTTTTAGAGAGATATATTAAAAGGATTTTGGGCCTGTAGTAGATTTCGGAACAATGGAGGTGTGTTATGTAAAAGTCTTATCAGCTATTTTTCATAGAGAAGGCACTGGATATTGGGTTGAATTTCTGAATTTGGAGGAGGAAACAGAGGGCAACGATTGAACTTGCCATGAAAAATGCTCATGAAATGCTCGAAAGTGTCTTAGCTTCTTATATTGACGAGGGACTAGCCCTACCTAAACCCAGTGATATTTCTCAGTTGAAAGCTCCTGATGGTTTTGTAACTTTGATTCAAATAAATCCACTGCCTTTTGTAAAAATAATAAGGCGATTCGGAAGAATATTACAGTTCAGAGTGGTTGGTCAGATTAGCAGATCGTGAAAAGTGAACTATTCTAGAAGTGTTGACGCAGGCTTTAGAAAGTCGCTTTGCAGCTGTAAGCTCATAAAATGATGAAGGCTGGTTTTCTCAGCCTTTTCTTATCCTTTTTCGAGATAAAGTAGAAAAAGGGGTATATATGTTTTAGCCAGAGATGAAAAAGGAAATCTAGTCAATGCCTTGGAGGATAAATTAGTCAAACAAGAGCTATACTTGTCCAGCTTGTGGAGCTTTAGTTAGATTAAGAAAAGGAAGAACTTAAGAACATTTTGCCCATGTGTCCCTTAAACAATGCGACTTTTACAATGAAAATGAGTCCTAGAGCATCTGGAAAATAAGATTGCCCTTTTTAATTGGGCGATGAAAAGTGACAAGAGCTGACTTGCATTCCCTCAACTAAAACAATTGCAGATATGGTCAATACAACAGCACCTTAGAAGTTCAGGTAGTCCTATTTCTCGCCAACTTTTATGGAGAAAGTCTTCACTTGCAGGCACAAAGTATGGAGTGCTAAAGTACTTTCTGGTTAAACGTTTCGTTAGACACTTGTGCAGCTCAAAGGGATCTGCTTTCCTTTAGTCAAAATAGGCTTTTATCTGTGAAATTAGATCAGCCAAGGGACATTCTACGCTTGAAATCATGATCCATCAAGATTTGAAGGGAATCTATTATCATAGATCTGGAGGAGTCTTCATAGAGATCTCTAGGTTTACACTTCCTCAGATAAAATAATCAAGATGGATGTATCACTAGATGAAACAATTTGCGACTATATTCATGACAACTCTATTATAAAATCCTTACTGGATGAGGAAACAGAGCATGCTCGGGAAAGAATCTACTGAATTTTGGATGTTCAAGACTGGTTTCCCAGAAATGGAACCTAAGAAAAAGGTCAATTTTGTCAGATAACTATAGATTTTGAGTACACTGTAATTTTCAGCCTATTATCAGCAAAATCTCAAACTGAGTTACAAAACTCTATCCTCGCTTTTTATCAGCAATACTTTCTTAAAAATGTAAATAGAAAAGGATGGAGGAATCTTATGGTAGTACAAACGAAAATGAAATAAATGAAAAAGACAAAATGGATCGTAACGATCTTTTACTACTGATCAGCCTTTGGGAAGAAGCCTCAAGCAACTGTCAGAAGTGCGAAACAGTTGTATCTATATAGAGGTGAACTTTCAGACAGCGCTCAGTTGACACGGAACGTTCTCATGACACGCCGGCTGGAGCAACCTTTGTGCCATGCGCCATGTGACGTGGACACCGGACCATGCAACAGAGTTTATGGAGATCTGCTGAGGAACAAATGACAGCTTTTCTTTGCTCATGGAACCTAAAACTTGAACATAAATGACTCTTTTGATCAGCTCTGACAAACAAGTCTGCATTTGCTGTCACAAGTGAAAAGAATTGCTTTCGCTGGAGCCAGAAATCTTTTGGATCTGCAAGTGAAACCTTTGCTACCTGAGGCAACTGCTATCCTAGCAATGCTACGTATTTCGTGACATGATGATGAAGATACCATGAGAGACCTACACACGTTTGATGGAATCAAAAATCATGAGTGCGTCGTTTGCCTATAGCACTTTTATGCAACACGAGCAGTTCCAGCACTCATGAGACTCTACAGACCAATGTCAAAGTCCAAAAACTACCGTGCTAAAGTTCGCAATTACGAGGTGCTCGTCAGGCGCCCTTTCTGCACTAACTTTATACCAGAGAGGTGTCTACCCGACAATCTAGTGTCAACAGTTCGCAAACACGCCACTCTTGCATCGTTATCTTGCACTACGTTCAAAATCTTTGGGTGTCTTCAGACCTCAAGATGTATGATGTCTACTCATTGCTGCTTCAGTAGAATACAGCTTTAGCCTGAGGAAGCCTTGAAGAGGCAGAAAGCTTTTGGCAGTTTTGGGTGATGATTACTTGAGTCAGTAAACATACTTCAGCGAACGTTGGATGAGATGTGATGAAAATCAGGGCAAGCGTTCAGGTGCCTATTCAGGTGGTTCATACGATACAAATGCCTTGTAGCTGCTAACTGGCAGGACATCTAGATAATCTCTTTACTCTTTGTCACAGAACTGGTCACAGTATGCACTCTAGCTATACTCAGTGAAACCCAATATGCGTTTACGGAGACTATTCAATTTTCTTAGCAGAAATTGCTTCAACAACTAATAGAATATCTCTAACTGAAAAACGCTGTGAGAGGAAGTTCAAGATGATGCAACTCGCTTTTGCAACTCTTAAACAACTTCCTAGATGGCTTCCGATGGTACAGTCTTCCGTCAAACTCAGTTCGCTGAATTTGAACATGCCATCCACCAAAGCTGACCAAAATGGTGAAGTCTTGACTAGTGAGTTCTTAAATGAGCTTTATGCAGACTTGAATGAAAACACCATGGTTTGAGTAGAAGACAATCCTGAAATTCAATATGAATGGGCCCGTATTCCCATTTCTACTACAACTACTATGTGTATCAATATTCAACAGGCTTTTGGCAGCTTCAGCTCTGGCTGAAAAGATTGTACATGGTAGCCAAGAAGATCGTGACCGCTATATTGAGACACCTACTCAAGGCGAGTGGGAGCTCAGACTATCCATAATGTCATGAGAAAAGCAGGCGTTGATGTATGGAAGGAAGACTACCTCAACGATGCCTGCTGTCTTTGAACGTCGTTAGATGAGTTTGAGCTCTTGTTGAAAAATTAGGATTGGCATACAGGCAGATGGTAGGAGTCTTTATAGCAAAAATGCCAATCACAATATACGTCGTCCTGTTGTCAAGCATGAGTTGTTGAGTTCATGCCAGAACAAAGCAAGTGACTGGCCCACTAAGCGAATTGAGAAGTTCGCTCGCAAGGAAAATATTCCTATCACTTTCCTCATGAAAACCGTTGCTTATTTCCTCTTTCGCGGAAACCATGCAACCGAAAAACATCTTGAGATTGGCACAGCAATTGGCTTTTCTCCTTCTCCTGATGGCAGAGCATGCACCAGAGTCAAAGATTACAAACAGTGATCGTAATCCTGAGATGATTAGTTTGTAGGGCAGAATTTTGCTCCTTTGATAGTCAAGCAGATTACCCTTTTTAGAAGGCGATGCTGTCGATGTCCTATGACATAACAGAGTCCTACGACTTTGTATTTATGGATTCTGCTAAATCCAGTACATCATCTTTTCACCAGAAATCTCAAACGTTTGGAAGTTGGAGGAGTGGTAGTCTTGGATGATATATTATTCAGGTGGGGATGTGGCTAAGGATATCATGAAGTTCGTCGAGGACAAAGAACCATCTATCGTGGCTTGCAACGACTCTTTGATGCGACTTTGGACAATCCAGGATTAACGCTACTTTGGTTCTCTTGAGACGGAATTCTCATGCTGGAAAAATAAGCAGAGATTGAACTACCCGAGATTGATTGATTTTCAGATACATTTAGACAATTCAGTAAAATAGATAGGTAATCGTTTTATCTTGTAACATTAAAGGAGTAAAACATGAAGAAAACTAATGGCAGGAGCCCATCACCTTGTTATCAGTAACTGCTTTGTGTCTGCTTGTTCCAATAGCTCTCAAGGAGCAGACTTGATCAGTCATGAAGGGTGATGTGATTACAGAACATCAATTCTACGAAGAAGTTAAAAATAATCCAACTGCTCAACAAGTCTTGCTTAACATGACCATTCAAAAAGTTTTTGAGAAAAACAGTACAGTTCAAGTTAGTGAAAAAGAAGAGATGATGCCGTTGCAGAAGAACAAAAGAAATATGGTGATAGCTATCAAGCTGTTCTAGCTCGTTCAGGTATGACTGCTGAAAGTCGCTAAGGCTCAAATCAAGAACAAAGATAAATTGGATTTGAGTTGGCAGTGAAGAGCTGCCAGCTGAATTAACAGATGAAAACTACAAAAAGCTTTTCGAAAGAGTATACTCCAGAAGTAACGCTCAAATTAACAGAACCTGATAGTGAAAAGAAAAGCTAAAGAAATCCTTGCCAAAGCAAAAGAGTCAGGCACTGACTTTTGCAACTTACAAAAGGACAACTCAACCAGACGAAAAACAAAGGAAAATGGTGGGTGAAATCACCTTTGACTTGCATCAACAGAATTACCAGACGTTGTTAAAAAGTCGCTTTTGCATAATGTTGATGGAATCTCAGATGTGATTTGCCATCCAGGTACAAAGCCTATACAAGTAGTTTTCTACATTGTGAAACTAACTAAAAGTCGAAAAATCTTCAAATCTAGACGATTATCAAGAAAAACTCCAAAACAATTATTTTGACTCAAAACAAAATGATGCAGCCTTTGTTCAAGGTGTTATCGAGTGAAATTGACAGATGCCAACATCAGAAAATTGAAGACCAAACTTTCAAAATATCTTTACTCAGTACATCGAGCGTGCAACTGCTGACAGTAGCAGTAGTTCATCAAACTGACACTATCTGACTTTCTTATTTTAGAAAGTAGATAGTATTGATAATTTCATTTAAAATTAGTAGAGTGCACTACTACCGAGAACGTTGTTCTAATGGAGTATCTTTTAGATTCATCAATGAAGCCGTGATATTTTTGGATCTTCTTCTTTAAGTTGGATAGTCAAAAGTATCTAAGATCTACATCTACTACGTCATTACTTTTTCTATGTCTGAATTTTTAAGTTTGTTGACAGATTTTTCTAGTTTATAAACATAATTTGTTCCTAAGTCAGCCATCTCCTCTAATTGTTCTTGAGCATATCCTCTTTCTAGTCTGAGCAACGGATGCGTTTAGAAATGTAGTCTTGCAAATTACTTGTTTACCATGTAGTACTGCTACTTACATAATACAGACAAACGACTGTGTATTTTTAGACTTTAAATAGTTACATTTTTATAAAAATAACTTTAAAAAAGTTAGTGAAATGTGATATATGAAGTTATACATAATGAGGATTAATATGAAAAACAACTAATCGCAACTCACGCAGTCACGCAACTGGACTTGTCGGAACAATCGGAACTGCTCACGCAGATACGGTGGAGTTCCGTACCACCTACAACTAGCTTTAAAATGAACCAGCTTTGGTAGAGAGAAAGCACCTAAGAAAGTGGAAGTGAAAACTCCTACTAAGGAAGAAGTCGCTGACGTGTGCTACTGCTACACACAAACCCAAAGAGGATGCAGAGGAATGCAAAAGAGTCTTGGATCAAGCGAATGAAAGCTTCTGATAAAGCAGAAAAAGAAAGTAGCAGACTTGAAACAAGATGTCGCAGATGCTCAAAATATTGCTGACAAAGCAACTCCTGAGGGTTATCCAAGGGTGCAGAGAAGAAAGTGGAAACTGCAAAAGTAAGTGTTCCAACTGCTGAACAAGAAGTATCTTCTGCATAACAAGAACAAGATGATGCAGACCGTAATGTCGTATGTCAAAAGGTAAAACTGTTGGTACTAAGCAGCAGAAGTGACTCAAAGCGCAAAATGGAGTTACTGATGCGAAAATTGCCGTTAAAAATGCAGAGATGGAATGGTCTTGGTCTTGCAGAGCTAAAGAAGCTAAGAAGAGCTATGAAGAAGAGAAAGCAAACAAAGCAATCGGATGCAGACTGCTCTAACGAAGCTAAGAAGTTGGATGGTGAGCTTGCTGAACAATAAAACCAAGCAGAAGCACTGTTAGAGTGCTACAAAAGATGAAGCTAGAAGCCAGCTAAAGGGCAAAAACTGAACTAGACCCAAGCCACTGCTACTACAAAACAAGCGGTATCTGTTCTTTGCTACGCTTCAAGATAGCTCTAAGAAACAAACGATTACTCTTTCTCCAGCATTCATTCAAGCAGTGAAAAGAAAACATGGCTTAACGACCAAGATACAGGTTCTTGGAGTTCGAAGAACGTGATAAACGTACTCTGGAGCTTTAACAAGATTGTAAATGCACAGTAGAACACAAGAAAACTGAATAAATACGTTCCAAGAAGCAGACCAAGCATGAAACTCGCTATGACATCAACAATCTTTCACAAGAGATTAAAGATGAGTTGAACTACTGTGAAGTTGACATCCATTAACCAAATGCTAATCAACTTGGACTTCCAGATGTTGTTCTTTCAAAAACTTCTCTTGAGTTTGCCGATAAAGGTTACTAAAGAGCATGGAAAGCAAACTCTCTAAAGCAATGAAAGATGACTATCGTTCTAAAGGTGGTGTCGGACACTACGCTATTGGGGTCCAATAAAGGTTGCTAAAGAATATAGCATGCCTACAACAGATGCAGAGGAAGAAAGCAAGGGTCAACAGTCTTATGAAAATGCTGTAACTACTTATGTTTTTCCATAACTTTGATGACGCTGATGGGGTTTACGGCAAAACTCTCGTGAAAATGAAAGAGAAGGGTGTCGATGATCTTTTTAATGTTGGTGTCTACTAAGGGCGACTATTCACATACGAGATGGTATCCTCCAATTTGACTATGCGAATGAGAACCTATTTCAGTGGTGTAGCACGCAAGACTGATGATTTGCCTATACTACTACTCGACTGCTATTCGTAATGGAGACGTGAAGGAATCTAAATGGACAAAACACCTAGTTTCAACTCCGCTTAGCGATGAGTGATTGAGCGCAAATTGAGTGAAGCTCGTCAAGTTCTTGCTGATGCTATGACTGCTCGCAACAAATGCCAAGCTACTTTTGAAGCAAAAACCCAAGCAGAGTCAGATGCGAAAGCTGCTCTTACAAATGCACAAACTACTTTGTCTACATTGAAGAGTGGTGAAAGTCCACTTGCAAATGCACAAAAGGCTTTTGATGAAGCAAAAGAACGTCATGATCAAGCAGTGGTGACACTTGCCAACGAAATGCCCTCGTCAACAACTTGACTGCTCAAAAAGCTACAAAGAGAAGCCTCACAAATGCGCAAGCAAAACTTAAAGACTGCTAGACAAGTTCTTGAAAACTGCACAAGAAGCTCTTAAAGCAGAAGAAGATAAGATGAAAGAGCTTGAAGCGACTGCTACACGCAAAGCCCAAGCGGTATCTACTGCTAAGAAAGCTCTTCAAGATGCACAAAAAGAAGTTAAACAAGCTGAAAAAGAGCTTGCAGACCTTAAAGGTGCGCATACTCGTTTGAAAGAAGCGAAAGCAGAGCTAGAAAAAGCTGAAACTGAGCTTAAAGATGCCTCAGAGGCACAAAACAAAGCCAAAGTAGACTACGAAGTTAAGAGTCTTGCAGCAGATCAAGCGAAAGTTGCTTATGAAACTGCCAAAGCTAAATACGAAGAAGCAGAAGCAAAACGCTTGGCTGAACTTGCAGATGCCAAACGTAAAGAGCTTGAACACTTGGGATATAAACCAGTTCCAGTTGTAGATGGTAAAGGTAATGTTGTGGATTATACAGTGGAAAAAGTTACAGTGGGAACTAAAGACGATAAAAACTTATCAAGCGCCTGCAAAAAGCTACCAACACAAGCAGAATCTAAAGAATCAACTTCAAATACTGGAACGAAAGAATCAGGACTTTTTAGCATTGCTTGGGGCAAGTCTTGGACTAATTGCTTTAGCTGGAAAACGAAAATATAGATAAAATGAAAGGCAGTTACTGCCCTTTTTATGCTGTCTTAAGTAAAATTCGAATGTTTTCACTGTAAGAGTTTTTCTAGCCTAAAAATGGTATAATAGCATGTAAACTAGAAATAATAAGGGAAAATAAAAATATTTTTTTCCGAAAGATAGGTGACATATGAAAATAAGTAAAAGGCACCTGCTGAATTATTCAATTTTGATTCCTTATCTACTTTTTATCCGTTTTAGGTTTGATTGTAGTTTATTCGACAACTCAGTGACACTTATTCAGGAGGAAAGTGCATTACAACTAGTGCGAAATCAGGGATTTTTCTGGATAGCCAGTTTATTCTTAATAGCCTATAATTTATCAAATTAAAATTAGGATTTCTCGTAATGAGCGCTTGCTCTTTATCGTTATGTTTGTAGAACTGATATTGTTGGCTCTAGCACGTTTAATCGGTAGTCCCATCAATGGAGCATATGGCTGGATCAAGGTTGGCCCGATCACGATTCAACCAGCAGAGTATCTAAAGATTATTATCATTTGGTACTTGGCTCAGCGTTTTTCAAAACAACAAGATGAGATACCAGTTTATGACTTCCAAATTTAACCCTTAATCAGTGGTTCCCAAGGGCCTTTAATGATTGGCGTTTTGTCCTCTTGTCATGATTGGAAGTTTGGCAATCTTCCTGACCTTGGAAATGCAACTATCTTGATTTTAGTATCCTTACTCATGTATACCATTAGTGGGATTGCCTATCGCTGGTTCTCAACTATACTGGGACTACTGGCTGGTGCTTCCATACTTTCCTTGACTGCCATTCGGTTTATCGGTGTTGAAAAATTCTCGAAGATTCCTGTATTTGGTTATGTTGCCAAGCGTTTCAGTGCTTTTTTCAATCCCTTTAATGACCTAGCAGGATCTGGGCATCAGTTGGCCAATTCTTATTATGCAATGGTTAACGGTGGCTGGTTTGGTCTAGGATTAGGAAATTCCATTGAAAAACGAGGTTATCTACCAGAAGCTCATACAGACTTTGTCTTTTCGATTGTGATAGAGGAGTTTGGATTTGTAGGAGCTAGTCTTATTTTGGCACTTCTATTCTTCTTAATTCTTCGCATTATTTTAGTCGGTATTAGAGCGAGAGATCCTTTCAATTCAATGGTGGCAATCGGTATTGGTGGAATGATTCTGATACAGGTATTCGTTAACATCGGGGGTATATCAGGCTTGATTCCTTCAACAGGAGTAACCTTCCCCTTCCTATCTCAAGGTGGAAACAGTCTCTTGGTCTTATCAGTAGCCATCGCCTTTGTGTTGAATATTGATGCTAGCGAAAAACGTGCCAAACTCTATCGTGAATTAGAAGCACAACTCTAAGACATAATATGACAAGGAGAAAAAATGTCTCTTCAAAAGTTAGAAAATTTTAGTAACAAAGCCGTCGTACAAGAAGAAGTGCAAATCTTGACAGAAATGCTCGAAGATATTACAAGAAACATGCTTGCACCAGAGACCTTTGATAAAATCATGCAGCTAAAAGAACTTTCGACTGCAGCAGACTATCAAGGACTTGATAAAGTGGTAACTAGTCTATCAAACGACGAAATGGTTTACATTTCAAGATATTTCTCTATTTTGCCTCTTTTAATTAACATTTCCGAAGACGTAGATTTGGCTTACGAGATTAACCACCTCAATAATGTTGATCAAGATTATCTGGGTAAATTGTCAACAACTATCAAAATGGTGGCTGAAAAAGAAAATGCTAGAGAGATTCTCGAGCACCTGAATGTGGTGCCTGTTTTGACAGCCCATCCAACCCAGGTACAACGTAAGAGTATGTTAGACTTGACCAATCATATCCATACTCTTTTACGTAAATATCGTGATGTGAGAATGGGCCTGATCAACAAAGAAAAATGGCACAATGATCTTCGTCGCTACATTGAGATTATCATGCAAACAGACATGATTCGTGAGAAGAAACTGAAAGTAACCAACGAAATTACTAACGTGATGGAATACTACAATAGTTCCTTCCTTCAGGCTGTTCCTAATTTGATGCTAGAATACAAGCGTCTAGCAAAGGAACAAGGAATTGACCTAAAACAAGCTAAACCAATTACTATGGGAATGTGGATCGGTGGAGACCGTGATGGGAATCCATTCGTGACAGCTGAGACGCTTATGCGTTCTGCTACCATTCAAAGTGAAGTAGTTTTGAATTACTATATCAGTAAGATTTCAAGTCTCTATCGCACCTTCTCTCTATCGACTAATTTGTCAAAAACAAGCCAAGCTGTTGAAGAAATGGCACTCGTTCTGGGGATACATCCGTCTTTCGTGAAAAAGAACCCTATCGCCGTGCCTTTCACTTGATTCAGTCAAAATTGATTCAAACTCTTTTGAATTTGAAAGAATGGTCAATCGTCGGTTCGACATCTGATGAACGTCATCCTGTCGAACGTTTGCTTGGTGCCAATAGCTATCAGCAAGGAGTCATTACAGATTACATTGGTAATCGTCTTTTCAGAGCTATTCAAGAATTGGCTGAGGATCGTCCTCCTTGCTATGAAACAGTCGAAGAATTCAAAAAAGATCTCGCTATTATTAAAGATTCATTGCTTGAAAATAAGGCAGAGGCCTTGCTTACTGGTGAGTTCGCCGAGCTTTTAGAAGCTGCAGAAGTCTTTGGTTTCTTCTTAGCTTCAATCGATATGCGTCAAGACTCAAGTGTTCACGAGGCCTGTGTCGCTGAATTATTGGCATCTGCTGGAATTAACGACCACTATAGTGAACTACCAGAAGACGAAAAATGTGACTTGCTCTTACATGAGTTATTAGAAGATCCTCGAATCTTGTCTGCAACCCATGCTGAGAAGTCTGAACTACTCGAAAAAGAGTTAGCTATTTTCCAAATAGCCCGTGAATTAAAAAGATCGTTTGGGAGAAGACGTGATTCGTCAAAACGATTATCTCTCACGCAAACCAGCGTATCAGATATGCTTGAATTGGCAATTATGCTCAAAGAAGTCGGTCTTGTGGATGCTGAAAAAGCGCGTGTTCAGATTGTCCCACTCTTTGAAACTATCGAAGACTTGGATCATTCTGAAGAAACTATGAGAAAATATTTCTCTCTACCACTTGCTAAGAAATGGGTTGCTTCAAAAAACAATTACCAAGAAATCATGCTTGGCTACTCTGATAGTAACAAGGATGGTGGTTATCTATCCTCTTGTTGGACACTCTACAAGGCTCAACAACAATTGACAGCCATCGGTGATGAGTTTGCTGTTAAGGTAACCTTCTTCCACGGTCGTGGTGGTACAGTTGGTCGTGGCGGTGGCCCTACTTATGACGCTATTGCCTCACAGCCACTTAAGTCTATCAAAGATCGTATCCGTTTGACCGAGCAAGGTGAAGTGATTGGAAACAAATACGGAAACAAGGACGCAGCCTACTACAACCTTGAAATGTTGGTTTCAGCAGCAATCAACCGTATGATTACTCAAAAGAAGAGTGACACTAATACTTCAAATCGCTATGAAGCAATTATGGATCAGGTTGTCGGTCGTAGCTATGATATTTACCGTGAACTAGTATTCGGAAATGAACATTTCTATGATTATTTCTTCGAGTCTAGTCCAATCAAGGCGATTTCAAGTTTCAATATTGGTTCTCGACCGGCCGCTCGTAAAACCATCACTGAAATCGGTGGTCTGCGCGCTATTCCTTGGGTATTCTCATGGTCACAAAGTCGTGTTATGTTCCCAGGCTGGTATGGTGTTGGTTCAAGTTTCAAGGAATTTATCGATCAAGATCCTAAAAATATCGAAATCCTTCGTGACATGTATAAAAACTGGCCTTTCTTCCAGTCGCTTTTATCTAACGTAGACATGGTCTTGTCTAAGTCAAATATGAATATTGCTTTTTGAGTACGCACAACTTTGTGAAAGTGAGGAAGTCCAAGCAATCTACTATACTATCCTGGATGAATGGCAGTTGACCAAGGATGTCATTTTGGCTATCGAAGGGCAAGACGACCTCTTGGCTGAAAACCCATATTTGAAAGCCAGTCTAAAATACCGCATGCCTTACTTCAACATTCTTAACTACATCCAGCTTGAGTTAATCAAGCGTCAACGTCGTGGTGAACTATCTTCTGATGAAGAAAGATTGATTCATACGACTATTAACGGAATTGCAACTGGATTGCGTAATTCAGGGCTAATTTCCATCATCTTTTTCAAAAATCCGTAGGAATTTTACATTTTTTAAAATAATTCATAAAAATTACTTGACAAGTTTTAGTAAAATGATATAATTTAACCATTCAGAAAGTAATCATTGAAAAATTTTTAGAGAGTCTGTGGTTGGTGGAAACAGATAAATGAAGATGATGAAAATTGGGCTGAATGTTATAAAGAATTTGAAATCATAAGAATTCGGTGAGCACACCTTACAGTGCATCTCGTGATTGCGAGTAAAGAGCGATAGGGATTTTTCCCTATAATTGAGGTGGCATCATGCGCATCGACGTCCTCTACACAAGTTTTTGTGTGAGGACTTTTTCTATGGGGAGGATAAATGATGGAATTCAAACGATGGCGACGCTTGGTTAAGCGATTTAAAAGGTAAAGTTAGAAGTAAGAATTGAAAAATAAGGAGAAATAAATATGAATAAACGTTTAATTGGTATTATCGCGACGATTAGCACTTGTAGTCGGTGGGAGTTTAATTTATTCTAGCTTTACAAAACAAGAGACTAAAACAGAACAAGAAAACAAAGTTGCTAAGGTCGGTGTTCTACAGTTCGTCAGTCACCCATCGCTTGACTTGATCTACCAAGGTATCCAAGATGGACTTGCTGAAGAAGGCTATAAAGGTGACCAAGTTAAAATCGACTTTATGAACTCAGAAGGTGACCAAAGTAAGGTTGCGACAATGAGTAAGCAATTAGTGGCGAACGGAAACGATGTAGTTGTCGGAATTGCGACACCTGCAGCTCAAGGTCTTGCAAGTGCAACAAAAGACCTTCCTGTTATCATGGCAGCTATTACAGACCCAATTGGAGCTAACCTTGTACAAAACTTGGAAAAACCAGGTGGAAACATCACAGGGGTATCTGACCATAACCCTGCTCAACAACAGGTTGAATTGATTAAAACATTGACTCCTGACGTCAAAAACAGTTGGAGCTCTTTACTCAAGTAGCGAAGATAACTCTAAATCACAAGTTGAAGAGTTCAAAGCTTACGCAGAAAAAGCTGGTTTGAAAGTAGAAACATTCGCAGTTCCATCAACTAACGAAATTGCTTCAACAGTTAACGTTATGACTGGCAAAGTTGATGCAATCTGGGTTCCAATTGACAACACAATCGCATCTGCGTTCTCAACTGTAGTATCAAGCAACCAAACAGCTAAAAAACCAATCTACCCAAGTGCGACTGCCATGGTAGAAGCAGGTGGTTTGGCATCAGTCGTTGTGGACCAACACGATCTTGGTGTTGCTACCGGTAAGATGATTGCCAAAGTCTTGAAGGGTGAAAAACCTGCAGATACACCAGTTAATGTCTTCTCAACTGGTAAATCAGTTATCAATAAAAAAGTGGCTCAAGAACTTGGAATCACTATACCTGAATCAGTCCTAAAAGAAGCTGGTCAAGTGATCGAATAAGAAAACGGGAGGAGTTGGATACATCTCCTCCAATTTTTAAAAGAAGGAAATGAATGAAACATGATAGTATCGATTATTTCACAAGGATTTGTCTGGGCTATATTAGGCTTGGGAATCTTTATGACTTTTAGAATCCTCAACTTCCCAGATATGACAACTGAGGGCTCCTTCCCACTTGGAGGAGCGGTAGCAGTAACTCTAATTACACAAGGCGTTAATCCTTTTCTTGCTACCTTGGTAGCTGTTGGGGCCGGTTGTCTTGCAGGTTTAGCGACTGGTCTACTCTATACTAAAGGTAAAATACCAACTCTCTTATCTGGAATTCTAGTCATGACTTCTTGTCATTCTATTATGCTCATGATTATGGGACGGGCAAACCTTGGGCTCTTAAATACCAAGCAAATCCAAGATGTTCTTCCATTCTCATCTGAAGTTAATCAATTGTTTACAGGTTTAATTTTTGTGACTTTAGTTATCCTTATCATGCTTTTCTTCCTAGATACAAAATTGGGACAAGCTTTATATCGCAACAGGAGATAATCCAGATATGGCTCGTAGTTTTGGTATCAATACTGGTCGTATGGAGCTTATGGGCTTAGTCTTGTCAAATGGTGTAATCGCACTTGCTGGCGCCCTTATTGCTCAACAAGAAGGATATGCGGATGTTTCTCGTGGTATCGGGGTTATCGTAGTTGGACTTGCTAGTCTGATTATCGGTGAAGTGCTCTTTAAGAGCCTTACATTAGCAGAACGCTTAGTTACCATTGTTGTCGGTTCTATTAGTTACCAATTCTTGGTATGGGGAGTCATTGCTCTCGGCTTTAATACTAGCTACCTCGTTTGTACAGTGCTCTTATCCTAGCAACTTGTCTTGTAATTCCAACACTTAAGGATAAATACTTGAAAGGAGTCAAGTTAAGCAAATGACAGCAATTGTAGAATTAAAAATGCCACTAAAATTGTTAAAAATGGCTTTGACGAGGAGAAAATTATCCTAAACGATGTTTCTCTGGATATATACGAACATGACTTCATCACAATCCTGGGTGGAAATGGAGCTGGGAAATCAACTCTCTTTAATAGCATTGCAGGAACTTTGCCCTTGACTAGTGGGACTATTCGTATTATGGGTGAGGATGTGACTCATTTCAGCCCTGAAAAACGTGCTAAGTACCTTTCTCGTGTCTTTCAGGATCCTAAGATGGGAACTGCCCCTCGTATGACGGTTGCAGAAAATCTCTTGATTGCTAAGTTTCGTGGAGAAAAATCGTGGACTCTTCCCAAGAAGATTATCAGCTTATAAGGAAGAATTTCGACAACTATTGAGAAGGTTGGAAATGGTCTTGAGAAACACTTGGATACACCGATTGAATTCTTATCAGGTGGACAAAGACAGGCCTTAAGTCTCTTGATGGCGACCTTGAAGCGGCCAGAACTCCTTTTGTTGGATGAACATACAGCGGCTTGACCCTAAAAACAAGTGTAGCCTTGATGGAGTTGACAGATGACTTTGTCAGCAAGGACAAGCTGACTGCGCTTATGATTACCCATCATATGGAGGATGCCCTCAAGTACGGAAATCGTTTGATTGTTATGAAAGAAGGACGAATCATCAAGATTTAAACAAGGATGAGAAAGCCAAGATGAAAAATTTCAGATTACTATCAGTTGTTTGAGTAGATGATTTTTAAATAATTGATATAAAAACTTGGAAGTGGAATTTTTACTTCTAAGTTTTTTTAGTTGTTTTAAATATTATTTATATTTCTCTTTTCGTCTGTTTTCCTTTATAATATAATCAATCTAAGAATCTTAAACTTTGATAGAGGAGTAAGGAGATAAAAACATGGCATACACACAAGAAGATTTTCAGGAATGGATTTTTCAGATTGGATTTAAGATGGACTATTTCACAAGGGAGTTTGCGGAGAAAGAAGAGCTAAATTTAGACTATAGTATGCAGTCTTTGGATGATTTGGAGGCTTGGATCTTGGCTCACTACGAAGACCACCATGCTTTTGATAGCAGATCGGAAGATGTTGGATTATTTGAGCGTTTATATCGGTGAAACCTTTCGCAAACACCTAGGAGGTAAATGGTTTATTGACCTTAAAAATAAAAAGAACGCCTATTATTCTATGCCTGTATTGACTGATCCATCCTATAGAGGAGAAGTATACAAAGCACCATTGACTTATGCAACGTCTTGCATCAGTAGAAAAGATGGTCAGTATATTAGCAGAATATTAAAAAATAATCTCGAAAATCAAGCGAAATAGATAGTAATTAGATGTTTAAAACGTTAAAGAGAATAATGAAGGTATAAATGAAATTAGAACTAGAAACTAAAAATGAAGAATGGGTAGAAGTCTTTAAAGATTTGATTCAAGAGATAACTATAAGATAAAGGTTTTGTTGACCGATTTAGAAGATGATCAAGAAATTAGGCTGATTGGAGAACAGAACTGTTTTAAATTATCATGTTTTTGGTTATGATGAAGCACGATTTTTTTAGCAGGGAATTGTATTTATCTGCAATTCTGGATAAAGAGATGTTTAAAAATTTTGAAAAATAATTTCCAAAATATCATTTATGAAGTCAAAAATAGTCAATTAGTGAATAAACTCGGATATACAGCCTATGGTAGTGCAGGAACTTTGAGTTCACGACATTATATAATCATAACTCAAGATGGTGTAGTGGAGATTCTTGTTTCTGCAAATTTGAAATTAGATATCAGCCAATACTAGAAAGTTTGCTAATCAAACATGTACACCGCTGTAGTACAATTATCAGAAAATAGAACTTGGAGAAATGATATGGAAAAATGGACGAAAATTAAACCGGGCTTCATCCCTTTTGGTGACTATGGTATCGAGATAAATATAGATGGGGATACTCTAATTGCCTACTTGGAAGATTCAGAAAAATTTAAATTTACCTTTACAAAAGTTTGGGCTTTCCGTTCAGTCTACGAAAGTTTAGAATTAATAGATAGTTACTGGGAGCAAGGATTAGCAAAGAACAGACCACTTTATCTGACCAACTATATCTATGAAGTCGAGAATGCAGAATTTGGGGACTTGGTAGCTTCTGCAAATATAGCTAATAAAAAGCTCCATCACTACAAATTAATGTCGACGCATTTTTTAGTGGACGTTGTATCCGAAAACGATGTAAAAGTGGAGAAAGTGACTAGCTAGTTTTATGAAATAGTCTCATGTAAAGTGTATGAAATGGTTTACTTTTTTTCAGAAATAAGCTATACTAGTTAGAGTAAACTGTGATAAAATGGAGGTATTGTCTATGGTTGACAAGAGACTCATCGAAGAGATCAAAAACAATACCAATATTGTCGAAATCATAGGAGAAGTGATTTCCTTACAAAAATCTGGACGGAACTTTTTAGGGCTCTGTCCTTTTCATGGTGAAAAGACCCCTTCCTTTAACGTGGTCGAGGATAAGCAGTTTTACCATTGTTTTGGATGTGGTCGTTCTGGAGATGTTTTTAAGTTTATCGAGGAGTATCAGCAGGTAACCTTTTCGGATGCGGTGAGGATATTAGCTGAGAGACTTGGGATTCAGATGGCAGGGCCTGTTCAAACTTCTGTACAGCCTAGCTCACCTCATCAAAATCTCTACGATATGCATGACAAGGCTGCACGTTTTTATCATGCCATCCTCATGACGACGAAGATGGGTGAGGAGGCGAGAAACTATCTCTATAAACGAGGCTTAACAGATGATGTTCTCAAGCATTTTATGATTGGTTTAGCTCCAGCAGAACGCTCTTATCTATATCAGCGTTTAGCAGATGATTATAGTGAGAAGGACTTGCTGGATTCAGGTTTGTTTTATCTATCTGAGAGTAACCAATTCTTTGATACCTTTCATAATCGCATTATGTTTCCTCTTTCAAATGATCAAGGAAAAGGTGATTGCCTTTTCCGGTCGTGTATGGCAGAGGATGATTCTCAAACTGGAAAAGTATAAAAATAGTCGAGCGACGGCAATTTTTAACAAAAGTTACGAATTATATCATTTGGAGAGGGGTAAAAAGGCTCAGGCAAAGGCTCCTGAAATCTACCTGATGGAAGGGTTTATGGATGTCATTGCGGCTTATCGTGCTGGTATTGAAAATGCAGTTGCTTCTATGGGTACCGCACTGACGAGTGAACATGTGGAGCATCTGAAACGCTTTACCAAAAAAGTGATCGTCACCTATGACGGAGATAAGGCTGGAGCAGCTGCGACGGCTAAAGCCTTGGACGAGGCTTTAAAGATATACCTGTCCAAGTCGTTCAGATTCCTGACGCAATGGATCCGGATGAATATTTGCAGAAAAACTCTCCTCAAGACTTGGCTTATCTCTTAACCAATACACGCATTAGTCCAGTTGAGTTTACATCCATCATTTCAGACCGGAAAACAGTGAAAATCTACAAGCTCAGATTGAATTTATAGAAAAATTGCCTATAATCGCCAAGGAACCCTCTATCACAGCTCAGAATTCCTACATTCACATTTTGACGGATCACTTGCCATCTTTTGACTATCAGCAAGTCGAACATATTGTCAATGAAAAGTCGTGTCAGACAGAGAAAAGGAGAAGGTCAAGGAGACCTATAGTCCGAGTCCTGTCACTATGTCTGTTACCAAGCAGCTGACAGCAGTGATGAGAGCGGAAGCCCATATCCTCTACCGAATGATGGAACATCCCTTGGTGCTTAATGACTATCGCTTAAGAGAGGATTTTATCTTTGAAACTCCAGAGTTTCAAACCTTGTATGGACTCTTGATTGATAATGGAAGTATCTCATCTGAGGATTTGGCTCATCAGACCAGAGAAGTGGAGAGTGCTTGGTATCAAGTCCTAGCCTTAGATTTGCCACCTGAGATGTCCCCTCACGAGTTAGCCGAAGTGGAAGAGTCTAGAAAAAGAGCTCTTTTGAATCAGGAAAATCTGCAAATTAAAAAGAAAGTTCAGGAAGCTAGCCATGTCGGTGATACAGACACCGCATTAGAAGAGCTAGAACGCTTAATTGCCCAAAAAAGAAGAATGGAGTAAGAATGGCAACAAAACAAAAAGAAGTAACAACCTTTGACGTCCAAGTAGCGGAATTTATTCGCAATCATAAAAAAACTGGTACAGCAACTGATGATGAAATCAATAACGCCCTCGTAATTCCCTTCACTTTAGATGTGGAAGGTATTGAGAATCTTTTGCAACGCATTCAAGATGCTGGTATCTCAATTACGGACAACGAAGGAAATCCAAGTGCGCGTGTTTTGAGCACTGAGGAAGAACCTGAGTTGACTGATGAAGATTTGATTGGTTCAACCTCTGCTAAGGTCAATGACCCTGTCCGTATGTATTTGAAAGAAATCGGGGTTGTGCCTCTGCTTACAAATGAAGAGGAAAAAGAGTTGGCCCTTGCTGTTGAAGCGGGTGACATCGAAGCGAAACAACGCCTTGCAGAAGCTAACCTTCGTTTGGTAGTATCTATCGCTAAACGTTATGTTGGACGTGGAATGCAGTTCCTTGACTTGATCCAAGAAGGAAACATGGGCTTGATGAAGGCCGTTGATAAATTTGACTACTCTAAAGGGTTCAAATTCTCAACTTATGCGACTTGGTGGATTCGTCAGGCTATTACTCGTGCCATTGCTGACCAAGCTCGTACCATCCGTATCCCAGTTCACATGGTTGAAACCATTAACAAGCTTGTTCGTGAACAACGTAATCTTCTTCAAGAGTTGGGACAAGATCCAACTCCTGAGCAAATCGCTGAACGCATGGATATGACACCTGACAAGGTTCGTGAAATCCTCAAGATTGCCCAAGAGCCGGTTTCTCTTGAAACACCCATTGGTGAAGAGGATGACAGCCACCTTGGTGATTTTATCGAGGATGAAGTGATTGAAAATCCAGTGGACTACACAACTCGTATCGTCTTGCGTGAACAGTTGGATGAAGTGTTAGACACATTGACAGACCGTGAAGAGAATGTCTTGCGTCTCCGCTTTGGTCTTGATGATGGGAAAATGCGTACTCTTGAAGATGTTGGTAAAGTCTTTAACGTAACACGTGAACGTATCCGTCAGATTGAAGCCAAAGCTTTGAGAAAACTTCGCCAGCCAAGTCGAAGCAAACCACTTCGTGATTTCATTGAAGATTAAGTTAAGGGAGAGTGAAGATGGCTTATACAGAAGAACAAATCGAAAATATCAAAACACGTATTTTGACAGCCCTAGAAGAAGTGATTGACCCAGAGTTGGGGATTGATATTGTCAATCTAGAGCTTGATCTACGAGATTCGTTTTGATGGCGATACAGGTGAGACTGAAATTGATATGACCTTAACAACCATGGGTTGTCCTCTGGCAGATCTCTTAACTGACCAAATCTATGATGCTATGACAGATGTTCCAGAGGTTACTAACGTTGAAGTCAAATTAGTTTGGTATCCAGCTTGGACAGTTGAGAAAAATGAGCCGTTATGCTCTGTATCGCTTTTAGGGTATCAAGTAAGTATATTATGAAAAGAGAAATAGTGTAGACGCCAGGAATTCCCAGCTTTTATGCTATCTCTCTTTTTATTTGCTGATTTTATTTGAATAAAATGGTATAATGGTTACTATGGAAAAAGAGAAATTACGCATCAACATGCTAAGTTCAAGTGAAAAGTGGCTGGCCAAGGTGTGTCTGGTGCTTACCGTGAACTGGTGCAGCTTTTAAAACGAGATGCGAAAGACCAACTGATCGTAACAGAAAATCTTCCAATCGAAGCGGATGTTACTCATTTTCATACGATTGATTTTCCTTATTATCTCTCGACCTTTCAGAAAAAACGTTCTGGACGTAAGATTGGCTATGTTCACTTCTTACCGGATACCTTGGAAGGTAGTTTGAAGATTCCATTCTTCTTAAAGGGGATTGTCAAACGCTATGTATTTTCTTTTTATGACCGTATGGAGCATCTGGTTGTGGTCAATCCTACCTTCATTGAGGATTTGGTTGCTGCTGGAATTCCACGTGAAAAAGTGACCTATATTCCTAATTTTGTCAACAAAGAAAAATGGCATCCACTTCCTATAGAGCAAGTTGAACAACTTCGTAAAGATATGGGAGATTGATGAGAATCAGTTTGTAGTCGTTGGTGCAGGTCAGGTTCAGAAGCGTAAAGGAATCGATGACTTTATCACTCTAGCTGAGGAATTACCTGATATCACTTTTATTTGGGCTGGTGGCTTCTCTTTTGGGGGAATAACCGATGGTTATGAGCGCTATAAAAGATTATGGATAATCCTCCTGAAAAATCTAATTTTCCTAGGGATTGTTGATCCAGAACGGATGAGAGAACTCTATGCCTTGGCTGATCTTTTTCTTGCTTCCAAGTTATAACGAGCTCTTTCCAATGACTATTCTAGAGCTGCGAGTTGTGAAGCTACCCATTATGCTTCGTGATCTAGATCTTTACAAGGTCATTCTTGAAGGAAATTACAGACCAACAAGTGATGTAGAAGAGATGAAAGAGGCTATCTTGGAATATCGAGAGCATCCAGAAGCACTGAAAAAGAATTAAAAGAAAAAGGCTAAAGGCTATTTCAAGAGAATATTCAGAAGAGCATCTTCTTGAAATCTGGCTAAAATTCTATCAGGGAGCAAGCAGCTTTAGGGAAAAATGAGGTAGTATATGCGAATTGGATTATTTACAGATACTTATTTCCCACAGGTTTCTGGTGTTGCAACCAGTATTCGAACCTTAAAAACAGAGCTTGAAAAGCAAGGGCATGCAGTCTTTATCTTCACGACAACAGATAAGGATGTCAATCGTTATGAAGACTGGCAGATTATCCGTATTCCCTAGTGTTCCTTTTCTTTTGCCTTTAAAGGATCGTCGTTTCGCCTATCGTGGATTTACAAAAAGCTCTTGAGATAGCTAAAACAATACAAGCTGGATATTATTCATACGCAGACTGAGTTTTTCTCTTGGTTTATTAGGGATTTGGATAGCGCGTGAGTTGAAAATCCCTAGTCATTCATACTATCATACCCAGTACGAGATTATGTTCACTATATTGCTAAGGGTTTGTTGATTCGTCCGAGCATGGTCAAGTATCTTGTAGAGGCTTCTTCATGATGTTGATGGTGTGATTTGTCCAGTGAGATTGTGCGTGACTTTGTTATCTGATTATAAGGTCAAAGTTGAAAAAGCGAGTTATTCCTACAGGGGATTGAGCTAGCCAAGTTTGAACGATCCTGAGATTGGACCAGAACATATCGTAGACTTACGAGATAAACTAGGGTATTAAGGAAGATGAAAAAGATGCTTCTTAGTCTTTCCCGGGTGTCTTACGAGAAAGAACATTCAAGCTGTTTCTGGCAGCACTTCCAGATGTTCTAAAAAGAAGAGCAAAAATGTTAAATTAGTCGTTGCTGGAGATGGACCTTATCTGGAAAAACCTCAAGGAGCAAGCAGAAGATTTGCAGATTCAAGATTCTGTTATCTTTTTACAGGGTATGATCGCTCCAAGTGAGACAGCACTTTACTATAAGGCGGCTGACTTTCTTTCATCTCAGCTTCAACTAGTGAGACGCAAGGCTTGACCTATCTTGAAAGTCTTGCAAGTAAGACTCGGTAATAGCTCATGGAAATCCCTTATCTAGATAATTTGATTAGTCGATAAAGATGTTTGGAACTCTTTATTATGAAGAGAGTGATCTATCAGGGTGCTATTTTAGAAGCTTTAATTGCAACTCCAAAGATGGATGAAAAACTTTTTGGCTGATAAAATTGTATGAAATTTCAGCTGAGAATTTTGCTAAGAGAGTCCATGAGTTTTATTTGGATGCTATCATCTCAAACAATTTTGAAAAAGAATTAACTCGTGATGAACCGATGACACAACGGATTTTAAAGACAGTATTTTACTTGCCACAGCAGGCAGTTTCAGTTCCAGTCAAAAGTTCTAAACGAATGTTAAAAGCATCCAAGAAACAGTTGAATGATTTGAGAGATTATTGGAATGACTAAGGTCTTCGAAGAAAGGAAATGAAAAAATGAAAAAGAAATTTATGAAAGTAGTCGAGATCAAAAATTGGTGGAGTATGCGCTGGTTTAGCTAATTATTTTGATATTGATCCGACAATCGTACGTGTGATCTGGGGAGTTCTAGCTTTTTGTTATGGTAGTGGACTTATTGCTTACTTAATCTTGTGGGCAATTGCTCCAGTCTCGGAAGAATATTAAAAATAGGGAATTTATAGAAAAGGAGAAAATAATGGCATTTGGTGATAATGGAAAACGTAAAAAAACATTTTTTTAGAAATTGACACTATTCGTCGTTTTGATTATGTTAGTTTGTAACCTTAGCAGGTATCTTTGCTACAGCCATTGGTGTATTTAGCAGATTCTAAGAAGCTAAACCTTCTAGCAAGTAGTAATAGTTGGTGACTGGGATTTCCCAGCCCTTTTTAAAGTGAGAAAAGAATATGAGTATGTTTTTAGATACAGCCAAGATTAAGGTCAAGGCTGGAAATGGTGGTGATGGGATGGTTGCCTTTCGCCGTGAAAAATATGTCCCTAATGGAGGACCATGGGGTGGTGATGGTGGCCGTGGTGGTAACGTTGTTTTCGTTGTAGATGAAGGTTTACGTACCCTGATGGACTTCCGTTACAATCGTCATTTTAAAGCCCAGTCAGGTGAAAAAGGAATGACCAAAGGAATGCATGGACGCGGTGCAGAGGACTTGATTGTCCGCGTACCTGCAAGGAACAACTGTGCGTGATGCAGAAACTGGAAAAGTTATCACTGACTTGATTGAGCACGGTCAAGAGTTTATCGTTGCTCACGGTGGTCGAGGTGGTCGAGGAAATATCCGTTTTGCGACACCAAAAAATCCTGCTCCAGAGATCTCTGAAAATGGAGAACCTGGTCAGGAGCGTGAGTTACAGTTAGAACTTAAAATCCTTGCGGATGTTGGTTTGGTTGGCTTCCCATCTGTCGGAAAAATCAACTCTGCTCAGCGTGATTACCTCTGCAAAACCTAAAATTGGTGCCTACCACTTTACAACAATCGTTCCAAATCTTGGTATGGTCCGTACCCAGTCAGGTGAGTCCTTTGCAGTGGCAGACCTCCCTGGTTTGATCGAAGGCGCTAGTCAAGGTGTGGGCTTGGGAACTCAGTTCCTTCGCCATATTGAGCGTACTCGCGTTATCCTTCACATCATTGATATGTCAGCCAGTGAAGGACGTGATCCTTACGAAGATTATCTAGCTATTAACAAAGAGTTGGAATCTTACAACCTTCGTCTTATGGAACGTCCCCAAATCATTGTTGCTAATAAGATGGATATGCCAGAAAGCAAAGAAAACCTTGAAGAATTCAAGAAAAAATTGGCAGCTAACTATGATGAGTTCGAGGACTTACCAGCCATCTTCCCAATCTCTGGTTTGACTAAGCAAGGTCTTGCACCTTTACTAGATGCAACAGCAGAGCTTCTTGATAAGACGCCAGAATTCCTTCTTTATGATGAGTCAGAAATGGAAGAAGAAGTTTATGTATAGCTTTGACGAAGAAGAAAAACCATTTGAAATTAGTCGTGATGACGATGCAACTTGGGTACTTTCAGGTGAAAAACTCATTAAACTCTTTAACATGACTAACTTTGATCGTGATGAGTCTGTCATGAAGTTTGCTCGTCAGTTGCGTGGTATGGGAGTTGATGAAGCTCTCCGTGCCCGTGGTGCCAAGGATGGAGATCTAGTTCGTATCGGCAAATTTGAGTTTGAGTTTGTAGACTAGGAGATAGCTATGGGAGATAAACCGATATCTTTCCGAGATGCTGATGGAAATTTTGTTTCTGCAGCAGACGTCTGGAATGAGAAAAAGTTAGAAGAACTCTTTAATCGCCTCAATCCAAATCGTGCTTTGAGACTAGCAAGAACTAAAAAGCAAGCTGAAAATAACAAATCATAAAATAAACCCGTGATTCCGTCTCGCTCCGTGAGGTGCGGACAAATAACTCCCACCGCTATGCGGGTGCGTCAAAGTTATACAAAAAACTCCAAACGCGATACAATAAGTGTTCAAGCCAATTGTAAGCGAAAGGAACCATAGTACAAAGTCTCATAGTTTATCACACACAAAGTGCTTTAAGTATCATTGGGTTCACCCCTAAGTATAGACGAAAAGTCATCTATAATCAATATCGGAGTAGTTTAGGTGAAATATTTCATCGTTTGTGTAGCTATAAAGGAGTTGAAATTATCGAAGGACACTTGATGCCGATCGATGTACATATGTTAGTAAGTATTCCACCAGGATAAGTGTTTCTAGTTTCATGGGTTATTTAGGGTAAAAGTGCACTCATGATGTTTGACAAACCGCCAATTTGAAATATAAGTTTGAAATCGGCATTTCTGGGCGGAAGGTTATTATGTGAGTACAGTAGGGCAATATAGAGCCGATAAGGAAATACATACAAAGATCGGAAAAGCATGATATAGCACTAGATAAATTAAGTGTGAAAGAATATGAGGATCACTTTAGGGATAGTGGTAAAATTCTCACGCCTCTTTAGAGCAAGTGAGGAGTCAAGAGCAATGAGGCAACAACGTGAAAGCCAGCGTCTTAGGCGCTGGCTGTTGAACATGGCCTTGGTGCAAACCACCGTTAGACGGGTGGTTATGATTAACGATCGAGAATAGAGGTGGTAAATTGTTTGAGACGTTCAGCAAAGATTGAGCTTGTTCCTTATCCTCGCAGATAACCAAACAGACATCATTTCCACAGATAGTAGCCACTATTTCAGGGGAAGTTTAGGGCGTCCAAGATAGATCCAGATTGTACCAAACCTGGATAGGTTTTGATAACAACCTAATTGTTGAGACGAGTTGCATCATGTAGAGGGCTCCTCCATATAGACTTCTAGCCGTTTTTCCCACTTGGATGTAGAGCCAGTGTTGATTGATAATAGAGTGTTCACCTTCACGAATCTTAGAAAGATTCATCAGGTGATGTCTCTTGAAAAGTGTTGCTTGTGTGACCTGTACTCCGTTTTCAATCAGTAGTTCTTGTAATTCAGTTTGGGTATGAATTTTTGTTTAGTGATTAGGGCTCAGATGAGCTGGTGTCTTTGCTCGGCTTTGTTCATCTACAGTTACCTCCCTTTGAAAAAGTATTCAAGATTGGACTGTGCAAGATCGACAGTCAAGTGATAGTCTGTATTGTCACGTACAGTAATCTCAAAGTCTGTTGTGTAAAGAACGAGACGTACTGTATCGCCTTCTTTTAGTTTGTAAATAGTTGGTTGCAATTCAAATTGGAATTCCATCCATTCATCAGACTTAACTTCTTCAATTTTTCAGCAAATCATGACGATTTTTGAAGATTGAGATAGCCTTTGGTGATAACACGCTGTGCATTTGGGCTAAATGGTAGCTCGCAAAGGTTTTCCAGCATATGGTAACGACCATTATCAATCGTACGAGCAGACAAGACTCCTGGATACGGTTGTAGGTATTTCTTTTGACCAAGTTCGAGAAGTTGGGCAGAAAGTAAGCCTTTATTGGTACTTGATTTGAGACGAAGGTTTAGTTTGACACGCCCATTGAGATGAAGATCTTCAGTCACTGGAAGATCAATAGTTACCTGATTGACTTTCCCTTGATACAATTCATTGTTAAAGGTTTGGTAGGTCTTTCCAAAACGTTCAAAGTCTGATTCTTGATAATGATGTTCAATGACAGCTTCTTCAGTACCTAAAGAGAAAGTTTTGTGGTCGGTTTGATTTTCCCAAAATCTTCAAGAGTTAGCCAGGTTTGTGGACTGGTGTTATCTTGCCAAACGACTCTTGGAAGTTGGTAATCAGTTTCATGCCCCAATAATTTCTGCGTCAAAAGAGCATTCATGGATTCACGGAAATCAATAGACTGCCAGTTGTTCATATAAACATGGGCACCGTTATGATAAAAGAGATGTTTCTTAATATTGCTTGGAAGAGCATTGAACATTTGATAGACATGAAGTGGTTTTACATTCCAGTCTTGCAGAACCGTGGGTAAAAGACAACTTCAGCCTTAACTTTTTCAGCATTAGGTAGGGTAGTTTCTGTCATGCCAGAATTGGTTATAATCTCCAGTCTTACGGTCTAGATTTTTCTTGAGTTCTTCTATAGACTCTTTATGAGCTTCGTTTCCACGAATATAGTCACCAGCTAAGAGATTTCGAGAATAAGTTAATTCATCTAATGAATCGAAGTCCTCCCCTGGATAGCCACCAGGGCTTGTTACTAGACCATTTTCACGATAATAGTTGTACCAAGAAGAAATACCTGCTTCAGCAATAATGACTTCTAAACCATCAACTCCTGTAGTGGCAAGACCATTAGACATTGTTCCTAGGTAAGAAAAGACCAGTAGTTGCTACTTTTTACCGTTGGACCAGTCAGCTTTTGACCTGACGTTTCACGACTATGGTCTGTGAAGGCACGGCAACGACCATTGAGCCAATCAATGACATTTTTATAGGCTTCAACTTGTCGGTAATCTCCGTTGGTCATTTGACCTTGAGAATCTTTGGTTCCAAGACCAGATACGTAGATATTTGCAAATCCTCTTGGAAGGAAGTAGTCATTAAGTGTGTAGCTGCTATTGATATGAGTGAGTTTTTCTTCAGCTTCTGGAAACGAGTTCAGCTTCTCCAACTAGGTTCAACCAAGTCTAATGTTGGTTTTTTTCTAGAGAAATTTCATGCGGTTCCTTGACTTCTAGCTCAGCTTCCATTTTGTAAAGAGCTTTATCGCTTGCTTTATCATTGGTTCCTTGATGGTAAGGACTTGCCGTCATAACAGCTGGAATTTTGCCATGGTAAGATGGACGGATAATGTTTACCTTGATGAGATCTGGCAGTCCATCATTATCAGAATCAATACGACTTTCTACATAAACAACTTCCCGAATAGCATTGTTTGCAGAAAAGGTTGCCAAACTCTTACCATTGAAGTAGTGGTAATCATTGTTCTCAGGGATAAGACCATCGCTAACCAATTGATCGATCAAGGTATTTCCCTTTTTAGTGCGCGTGTTAAGGAGTTGATAGAGATTGTCAATCAAATCTCCGTATACAATAGGGAATGCCGTTTCTTTATGAAAAAGCAAGACCATCTTCAAAGTCCGTTAAGTAGCTGAAACCAAGCAACTGAAAGGCAACAGTATAGAAAATTTCTGCAGTTAATTCACGATCAGAATTGAAGAAAGTGAGCAGATCAGTTTCTTTATCAACAGCTAAAGTTGAGAGGGGATAATCTGTATTTTTGTAATTGAAAAAACAAGTTCTAACAAAAGCTTCAAACAGTTCTTTCTCAGAATTTGATTGGTCAAGCTTGAATCCAAGGCTGGATAATTCCTGTAAAGCTTCTTGCTGGCTTACAGGATAGTAACTGAATTGATTAAAACGCATAGATGCCTCCTTTGAAGAATCATTAAATTTATTATATCAAAAAGAAGGAAAATGATAGAA